>Ga0209395_1000290_pt1 | contig 76131 bp, 64 predicted proteins | sample GOMGulsemesocosm_3_FD_184635 | JGI IMG/M metagenome (GOLD analysis project Ga0209395, IMG submission 184635) | Methane-oxidizing microbial communities from mesocosms in the Gulf of Mexico - GOM9D Gulf of Mexico (SPAdes) (version 2) | ecosystem: Environmental > Aquatic > Marine > Cold seeps...
AAGCAGGTAAAAACGTCATTATCACTCGCAGTATTAAAGTTACGAATGGCAATATTAGTATGGAACAAGGCGTAAATGTTGGGGGCGATTTGATCGCATCTAATGGTGATGTGACCTTAGCTAAAGAGTCTGTTGTAAAAGGCAACGTTATTTTTGAAAAGACTTTTTTTACCTCCCTGGCCGATGAACCCCCGATATTGACCATCGCAGAGGGCGCTATTATCGAAGGGGAAATTCATTTACACAGAGAAGTAAACGTCGTTTTGCCATCATCTATGAGTTCAAATAAAGTTATCAGACATTACCTAGATTCACTGAAATAACTTTCCTTAGGCAAACATAAAGGATCAGAAAAGGTTCTTTATGTTTGACATGAAAAGAGAGTACGTTTTGTTATATCGACTCAAAGTGAGTTAACGACGCTCAATCTAGTTAAGAACAAATCTAAAATAAACTTCCTCTTTATATTCACTGTAACTTACTGAGTTAATAATATATTATCGTCATAAGCTTTTTTAACCTTTATTAAAAGCACTTAAGCTTATTAAGTGTTTTATAAATATCTGAGTACTCAACATATGAACAAAAATGAACTGATGACGGAATGGTGCTTACTTCAGAATCAATTTGATAGCTACGAAAAACATTCTCTTTATATTAAGTTAGTCAGCATTATGGTTTTATTGTCCGCAGAAATATCAGGGGTTATTGGTATTCCTATCATTTTTATATTGTTGGTTTTATGGGGACAAGATGCCATTTGGAAGACTTTCCAATCGCGTATAGAGCCGCGACTCTTTCAGCTTGAAAAATCTATCTCAACCGATTGCAGTGAAAGTGCATGCCAATTTAATACTGAATACAATAAGGTTAGTTTAAGTGGCCTTGCGTTAATTATTGAGTATGCACGCCAATCAATTCGCCCTACAATAGCCTTCCCTCATGTAGTCATATTAATATTTATGTTGATAAAACTTTTCTATTAAACTTTTATTGAAAGATTCTAAAAATCGCGTTTGATTTGACCTATCTTACATATCGACAGGGTTATATACAGCATAAGCTAGGTGGCAAAATAAGTTTCAAAGACAAGATCAATTGTGTATCGATTGATCACTTAACTCGTACAGCTTAAACATTATTTTTTTTCTTTTTTCCATTGCTCGAAACCTTTCCTTATTTTTTTAATAATATCAGTGTTAGTTCCCAGACTTAATGCCATGCAACGTTCAACATTTTTATCATGCACTATAGCCAAGCCTGAGACTATATCAACATCCTTAACTCCAAGAGAGTCTAAGCGATAGTTAAGTGATTCTTTGGCCTGAATTACCACATCAACCCTACCTGTAACTAGCTTTCTAAGATTTATTTCTTCATTGGAAGATAGATCTAAGTTTACCTCTTCTAGAAAACCCTCTCGTATAAAATAGCTGTAACTGTGATCTTCGCGAATGACACCAACCACACCTTGTCTTAAAGACTCTAAGGAGTTTATATCAATGGTATTCGATGCAAGTTTGTATGCTTGAACGGGTGTCGATTTATAAATAGGGCAAATCCAATTAAATTTATCTTCCCGCTGTTCTGTTCGATAAATTGAATAAATAAGTATATTAGGCTTAGTTTTTGCCAAATAGAGGCTTCTTGCCCAAGGATAAATCTTTATAGAATATTTAATATCAGTATATGACAAAATCTCTCTGATATTCTTGGTGATTACACCTGATACTTCTTTACCTTTAACAATGAATGGCGGCCAATTTTCCGTGACAACTTTAAGCTCAACATCGCTAGCTTGTGTTGTTAAAGAAAGTAGTAATAAAGAAATGAGCAGAGATTTTTTCATTCAATATTTTCACCTAGATTTGATCATGAAAATGAATAGAACAAGCTCAAAGGGATAAATTGGCATCATTATTATATTCCTTTCATCTACAGTATAGAGTATTTTTCAAAATAAAAGATTAATCATCTCCATTTTCATCCAGAGGCTCTAGCCATTTTTTGGGGTGAGAAAACATAAAGAACAACTTATTCATTAACAAACAAAAAGGCACTAAAATGGCTCAGCCACTACCCGATAAATTCATCATGTCGATGAATCGAGTTTCTAAAGTAGTCCCACCAAAACGTCCGCGTTAAGAAGTTTAAATAACTTTTTTCTCCCTCTATTTACCCTTCTTTTTCTTAAATTGAAAAGTTAAGATTTTCGTACAGTGATAAACTGTATACAAAGTGAATATCAAGTGTACTGAAGTTATATAAGTTGTGAAGTATAATATTAGGCTAGCATTAGTCTTTATCTTAATAAATCACCAACTAATTTTAACATCAAGCGCTTCTCCAACACTCAAGTTACAAGCAGTGATTACGGCATAATCTCCGACAATCCTCATATGAACCGCATCCCCATTGTTAGGTAATTTCGAAAAATCCAAGACCTTGTGTAGCTCGTAAGGCTGCCCTTGAGCAACAAACTGATTTAAAACAAACTCCTTGTCGTCATCACCAAAAACGCCATTATCATTAATGTCAATCCAGACACTCCAAGTTGTGGATTTTTCGGTAGATAACACATCTCCTTCGATGTTTATCACAACATGACTAGAATCGCTTAACACAATGGTTTTCTGTGTGTAGTCAGAGCGAGTAGGGTCTATACTCACACTTGTTCCATCTATGGATAAGCTAGTGATATGTTTATCCACTTCATGAGGCTTAATAGCACAATATTGGTCTGTCACTGAAATTAAGCGTTTAAAAACGTCCTGATCGCCTGATTGATCAGTAACGGTTAAAGCAACTTGATAGTCTCCAGCATCTTCAAAAGTATGTTCTGGACTAACCGCAGTTGAGGTAGTTCCGTCACCAAAATCCCATAACCATTGAGTTATTTGATTGGTACTTTCACTATTATCAATAAACTGAGATCGCAGTTTATATTTTTCATTTTTAAAATGACTGAGTACACCATCTTCAAAGAGCTTTATTTTTACCGTTTTAAAAGCTTCTACTACATCAACGGTAGACAACCCTGCAGTATCAGCCTCTTGCTTAACACAGTCTGCAGCTTCAGTCAGTGTTGTCATTGCTAACCAACAGTTTTTTGCCGCACTCAAATACACCTTGTAAGCTGGCTCAATACCCCACTTATTAGACAGTAAATAGAATGGATATGTGATCACCCCAATCCGCAGATAAAAATTATCACCTGCATCATCATAATCAAGAAAGCTATCAATGGCGCCAAATTCCGTTTCAATCTTATCTAGATGACGAGTGTATCCTTTGGCCTCAGCACCATGTTCCCAATTATCTTTATGGCCTGTGAATTCATACTTAACCATCACTCCTGAAATATCGGCAAAAGCCTCATGAAGTGTTCTAGCATCAGTGCTGATACTGTGTTCAAAAAAGTCTAAATCAGAGATGCGATTGAGTACCCCATGGGCAACTTCATGCCCGATAACATCTAAAGGTGCCATTGAATATTGAAAAGGGTAACCATCACTAAAATTAGCGTAAGCACCATCCCAAAAGACACTTCTCTCTGAAAGAGAGCCATAATGGACACGCAAACGAACTTTATCTTTAAGTGGAGGTTCCCCTAAATACTTTAGAAACATATCATAGGTTAATGTACCGTAGAACAAGCTGTCATTGAGCGTAGAGTATGTCCAAATTCCTATTTCATCCGATATTTCATCTGCCTTATGTATAGGCGTTTCATCACATAAAAATTCATATGGCGGAAAATTTGTTTCATCAACAACATTAGCTTGACCATCTCCTATACTATTATGCCAAGCTTCGTCACGCGTATTGTTCATATCAATAATACTAACTAAGCCATTATCAAAGGTGCATAAACCGCCATTGATATCACTTCTTTGAACTGAAAGCGCAGGTCGCTCTTCTCCGTAAAACCAATTTTTGGCTTCATTTCCTCCTGGACCAAATAACGATGCATTACCAATAAAGTCATGAAAGAGAACTAAACGTCCATGTTTACTTTGACCAATATTGTTTGCCGGATAAAGCAACATTGCTTTAGTATTTTCAGGTAAGTTTGTACCTGTAGGTATATTGATTTCATAAACAGCATCTGCGGTCGTTTTTAACCAAGCGCCCCCAAGCTTTTCTCCATTATTATCCGCCCAATACACCCACACTGACTCAGCTCTATTTAAGTCAGTTTCGATTATATCTGGTGCTTCAATCACAATACGACCTGCTAAAGCATTTTCAGTTCCATCTACGTCACGAAAAAATGAATGGGAAATTTGGTTTTCTGGTATATTAGTAACAGAAAATGGAGTGTTTTTAGTTGGCGGAGGATCAATTTCTACTGAGCTGGAATCCCCTCCACAGGCTACAACATTCAAAATAATAAAAAATATAAACAAAAATTTACATAGACCAATAGTAATTATTTTATATGTCATAAACTTGCAAAATCCTTTTTATAATACTGTCTTTTCATGAGCGATAACATGTGATGAAAACCATTAAATATTAAAACTGTTAAGCTATAACCAGACCAGAACACTGCAAACTAAATTTCACTCTATTTAGAAAGTACTCAACACTGTATTGGTTCAAAAGTTAATACCAACCTTATCACTTAGTAATTAGTTAAAGATAAACACTAAGTCGTACAATGCTCAATGCCTCTTGAAGTGAACTACCCCGCAACATCGCTTCGCTCTGAACACGGACTTTCTCGACAGATTAGATAAATATACATCACATTTCTTAGTGGCATTAAAGCGAACTCAATAGAGTTGTATCACTGTAGCAGCTCCTAGCAGTGCCGTTTTGCTTTGCCACTTAAATGATTCTGTCCTCCGACTTGATATTGAAAAGTCGAACTAAATTGACTTGCCCTTTTGCAGAGATCATATTCACGATGGAAACAAATTAATAATTAAGTCATTTTGCTTAAGGAGCATTTGTTAAATTGGGTGTTATTTTGTATATACTGAGCTTATTGTTTCTAAATTTTTATGTAATATACAAACCAAATTTTTGTTTTAATAACTGAAAATAAGAAAATAATCACATTTGCTTGCCCTGCCCCTTTAATCTAAAATATCGACAAGTTAATTTTCTCAAAAACAAAAGGTTCCCTCATGGCTCAGCCGTTACCAGATAAATTCATCATGTCGATGAATCGAGTTTCTAAAGTAGTTCCACCAAAACGTACTATTTTAAAAGATATTTCTCTTTCATTTTTCCCTGGTGCAAAAATTGGTGTATTAGGTCTTAATGGTTCAGGTAAATCAACCTTGCTACGTATTATGGCAGGTGTCGACAAAGAGTTTGAAGGTGATGCAGTTGCCCTAGCTGGTACTAAAATTGGCTATTTACCGCAAGAACCGAAACTTGATGAAAATCAAACAGTGCGTGAAGCTGTTGAAGAAGCTGTTGCGACAGTTAAAAATGCCATGGCGCGTTTAGACCAAGTTTATAACGAATATGCCGAAGAAGGCGCTGATTTCGATGCGTTAGCAAAAGAACAAGGCGATTTAGAAGATATAATTAATGCGCAAGACGGTCACAATCTTGATAACGTATTAGAACGTGCTGCTGATGCTTTACGCCTGCCTGAATGGGATCAAAAAATTGCCGTACTCAGTGGTGGAGAACGCCGTCGTGTTGCGCTTTGTCGTTTATTACTCGAAAAGCCAGACATGTTATTACTTGATGAACCAACCAACCATTTGGATGCCGAATCTGTTGCTTGGTTAGAACGCTTCTTACACGATTACCCAGGTACTGTTGTAGCCATCACCCATGATAGATATTTCTTAGATAATGTTGCCGGTTGGATTTTAGAACTTGATAGAGGACACGGTATTCCTTATGAAGGTAACTATTCTTCATGGTTAGAACAAAAAGATGCCCGCCTTGAGCGAGAAGGTAAAACTGAAAATGCCTTACAAAAAACGATTAAGCAAGAACTTGAGTGGGTACGTTCAAACCCTAAAGCGCGTCAATCAAAAAGCAAAGCCCGTATGGCACGTTTTGAAGAACTTAATAGCCAAGATCATCAAAAACGTAACGAAACCAATGAACTTTACATTCCACCTGGACCACGTTTAGGTGACAAAGTTTTAGATGTTAATAACTTAACAAAATCTTTTGGCGATAGAGTACTGATTGATGATTTAAGCTTTAGCGTACCTAAAGGCGCTATCGTAGGAATTATCGGGCCAAACGGCGCGGGTAAATCAACACTATTTAAAATGATGTCAGGTGCTGAAAAGCCAGATTCAGGTAATGTTGAACTTGGTGATACAGTAAAACTTGCTAGCGTTGATCAGTTCCGTGATGACATGGACGACAGCAAAACCGTTTATCAAGAAATATCGCAGGGCCATGAAATTTTACAAATCGGTAATTTTGAAATCCCAAGCCGTGCTTATTGTTCACGCTTTAACTTCAAAGGTAACGATCAACAAAAGATCATTGGTGAGTTATCTGGTGGAGAACGTAATCGTGTTCATTTAGCTAAGCTAGTGCAAACCGGTGGTAACGTATTACTACTTGATGAACCAACCAATGATTTAGATGTTGAAACGCTACGTGCTCTTGAAGAAGCGATATTAGAATTCCCAGGTTGTGCCATGGTTATTTCCCATGACCGTTGGTTCCTTGACCGTATTGCTACTCACATTCTAGATTACCGAGATGAAGGTAAAATTAACTTCTACGAAGGTAACTTTACTGACTATGAAGCTTGGTTGAAAAAAACATTGGGTCCAGCAGCTACGGAGCCTCATAGAATTAGATACAAAAAAATTGGCTAACACCAGTAATTACTATTAGTTATTAAATAGTTATCGGCACTTTATTTAGGTGATTTTTTTCAAAAAATCATATGAAAAAAGTGCCTTTTTTTTAAAAGAGAGCTATGCTGAAGATACCAATTCACTATCTGAACTTAAGCAATGGAAAATAGACGTCAATTCACACGAGTTTTGTTTTCAATCAATGCGATATTAGAGATTGAACATAAAAATTATCCTGTAACAATCCACGACATTTCTCTTAATGGCGCGTTGGCTACTCTGCCTAACGCTGATATTTCGTTAAAAGGAAAATTGGGTTTATTACATTTTGATTTAGCAAACGGAGAGTCTATCGTTGAAATGCATATTGCTGTAGTTCACGAAGTAAACGACGAAGTAGGTTTGCAGTGTAATGCGATTGATATTGACAGTGTGACTCATTTAAGGCGATTAGTTGAATTAAATCTTGGTGATGAAAGTCAGCTACATAAAGAGCTTTCGCAATTATCACGGTTACCTTAGAGCAATGAAAAAATCACCCTGTTTTTATAGAGGAACATTATGAATCATTTAGTTATTTCATTTATTACCAAAGACCGTCCCGGTGTCGTAGACCTTTTATCAAAGGTTATTAAACAGTTCAAAGGCAACTGGCAAACCAGTAGTTTACATCACTTATCAGGTTACTTTACAGGTGTACTCGAAATTGCTGTAGAGAACGATCAATGTGTAGCATTATCAAATGCCATTGCCGCATTACCTGATTTTAAAATAAATATTGAACAAGCTAGGCCAGAAAACTCAAGTAACACTGCCAACATAGTTTTAGAACTTACCGCAAACGATCGAGAAGGTATTGTGCAAGAAATATCATCAGTGATTCATCATCATGGGGGTAACATGATTAAACTAGTTAGCACTCAAGACAATGCTCCACATACCGGACAAGCGCTATTCAAAGCCAAAGCTACCCTATCGGTTAATGACGAACAGACTGAAAGCTTAATTAATGCATTAGAGAATCTTGCTGACGATTTAATGGTGGATATTTCTCGTTAGCACCAAAGATACTACAACGAATAAGAGACTGACATCGAAACTGTCAGTCTAATTTAGCATATCCATTTAGATATTTACCAAGTATACGGCGAACGTTATTTCGTTCAACGTGGGTTTATATTTATATCTGGTCATATTGTTAAAGAAATCGGTAAAGTAACTTTAAAACAGGCGCCAGCTAATACACCGTCAATCACTTCTACTTTTCCTTGGTGTTTTTTTGCAATAGAATCAACAATCGCCAAGCCAAGTCCGCAACCTCCAGAATCTCTAGAACGGCTAGGGTCTAAACGTGTGAAAGGCTCAAATATACGATCAGTTTTACCTGGAGGAATACCAACACCATCGTCCTCAATCGTAAAAACTATGTCATTTTCGTTAAAAAAGATCAGAATACGACAAAGAGATGTTGCAAAGCGTCCAGCATTTCTTAATAAATTAACAAGCATACGTTTAAGTAAATTTTCATCTGCGTATATCCCCTTCAGTTCACCATTTAATTCATTAAATTCAAAGCGAATTTCATTATAAAAAGGCCTAACCTGTGCAATAGCAGAAATACACAGTTCTGCTGGGTTTATCGCACTACACTTTATAGCCGAATCACTGTCTTTCAATCGAGCATAATAAAGTAATTCTTTTACAAGCTTATCAAGATCATCAAGTGACGTATGAATACTTTGACGTAATTTCCCTTGTTCTCTTTCAGAAGATTCTTCAAGCATATCTAAAGCAAATTGAATTCTTGCCATAGGACTTCTAAATTCATGTGCGACGCCGTGTAATAAATCTCGTTGTAACAATAAACGACTTTCATTGTCTTTTTGTAACGTAATAATGTGTGAACCCAACTCTTTTATATGAAGATATGGATTCGATTTTTTATCACCAAAATTAAGAGGGAGTTTATCAATAGCTTCTCCTAATTCCCTTTGCTTCTTTTCGAGAAATGTTAAGTAGAAAAATACTAAAACGACATTGAGAAATATCGCGATAAACCAACTGAACCACTCACTGATGAAACTCAGCCATGTGTTAAAAACTATCGGCCCAAACTCAACCGTAAATTGTTCATTTAATGGGTAATATATTATCGCGTTATCCATATCTACAAAGCCAGATGCCCCTTGGGGTTGTGATAAGTGAGACTTAACATAGTCATCAAGCTTTCTATCTTCACGAGAGATAATATTACACTCACTGTCAAATTTGTTAGCTAAAAAATTCGCTTTTTCTTGCCATTGCGCACTTTCTACATCACTAAAAACTTGATGAGTTTCTTTTTTTATTTCAAGCAAATAATCGTTGTACTGCTCGTAAACGTATAACTCAAGATCATAGTAAACGTGATTACTCATTAGGCTGGCGACCACAAGATTAATGAGCAATAAAATAATAACTATAAATAGAGGTTTTCTCGTATTAACCAGCAAGAAGATAGCCTTTATTTCGTATTGTTTTAATTATTTGTGGATCCTTAGGATCCTCGCCTAATTTTTTTCGTAAACGAGATATGCGCAAATCAATAGAACGATCATAACCGTCAAACTCAAGACGGAATATTTCCAAGTGCAATTGGTCTCGAGTAATAATGGTTCCTGCCGATGAAGAGAGCACCCAGAGTAAGTCAAACTCTGCGCTAGAAAGTAATATTTCTTTTTGATGATAAGTTACAATTCGTTTTCTAGCATCAATTTTCAATTCACCATTATTCACTTGTCGTATATCTTGTTGGTGATTTTGAGTGAGTGTTGTTTGCCTTCTTAATTGTGCTCGAATATGTGCTAACAATACACGTGGTTTAATTGGTTTACACAAATAATCATCAGCACCCACTTCTAATCCTGTCACCTCATCAATATCATCATCCAATGCCGTCAACATGATAATTGCACCTAAAAAACTTTGTCGTATATCTTTACAAATAGTCAAGCCATCAAGCCCGGGTAACATGAGATCTAATACGATCAAGTCAGGTTTGTAATCTAAAATTTTCTGCTTAGCTTTATCTCCATAATGCTCTACGGCAACAGAGAAACCATTTGCGCTAAGGAACTGGCTAATTAATGCCGTTAGCTCAATATCATCATCAATAAGTAATATTTTGTCTTTTGTTACCATTACATTATTTGCCTATTTGAAAGGTAAATGAGGTAAGTACTTTGGCTTACCTCACTTATATTACTTAACCGTATTATCCAAACAAAGTGCGTAGAGTTTACTGTTTACTTTTAGTGCAAATTGGTAATTTTCACGACGTGCTTCTCGGTCTTTGTTATTTTTAAGTACATCACCGGTTCCTGACAATAACCTAACGCCACAACGCTTTTCAATTTGGCTAAAGTTTTTACTTTCAAAACCAGGTAAAACAACCCTTCGTCCCGCTATGCCATATAATCGATAATCTTGGTTTGAGACAGCATCATTTAGCACAACTTCAATTCGGCTATATTCTTTATCTTTCGCAGTATCAGCTGGTATTGTTGATTCGTTGGTACATCCTTGTAGAACCGAACTCACAACAATACATGTTAACAAAGTTATAAATAAAGTAAGTTTATTCATTATTTACACCCTTTAAATCTTCTTGCCGCAGTCAATAACAAGACTAGCAAATAAATCGCTGCACCACCTGATGATTTTTTAGCTTCGGGTAATGGTTCAGGCTCAACCACCACTTTAGCGGTTACGGTAATTGTTAAGGTTGCTGAAGCGCTATCATTCGAGCCATCATTAACCACATAAGTTATCGTTTCAATACCCGAAAAACTGGCTTGCGGGGTATAAATAATATTGTTATTTTCACTAATAGCGTTACCCAAACCAGAATAAGTGATTGCCTTTATTGTTAAAGTGTCATTCTCAATATCGGTATCATTAGCAAGAACATCAATACTGTTATTCACAGAACCTTCTATAAAACTAATACTATCATCAAGTGCAACGGGGACATCATTTACCGCTATAACCATAACTTTCACAGTAAATTCATCACTACTTAATTGACCTTGAGTAGCAATCGTTTTTATTAATAATTCACCATTAAAGTTTTCTTCCGGTATGATTTTTAAACCTTCCACTTGATAATTATCACCAGCGACAATGGCGATACTATCAATCACCAGGTTATTATTGAAAACAAGATCACTCTTATTTATCGTTAATGTATTATCTTCGTTTACGTTTAATACGTTTTGGCGCGAAAATACCGGCTTAGTGTCAACATATACTCCATCACTATTAATCAGAATATCAGCTGAATTAATAGCAAAGAAAATATTATTATTACAAATGATTTTGATCCTTGCCGTTTCCGTATTTATCGATGAAAAGTTAACGATTTGACTGCCATCATTGGGTGTTTCATTTACTAATACTTGAGAGAAAGTATTTCCAGAATCCGTCGAAAGCAAAATATTTACTGTATTACATGACACCGGCGCTTGCTCTGTGGATGCTGTATTCCATGTAACTGTATGCTGTTCACCTTGCCAAGATGCTCCAATGCTAGGCTCGATTAGCGAAAACCCCTCTACGTTTGCTATCACAGACACTTTCATTTCATCATCGCTAACATTCCCTTGGTTATCTCTAACAACTAAGCGAAAGTTAAGGTCACGAGTTGTTGTAGGTAATGCTTCACCATGCGTTTGTTTCGCCGATAAAATGTCACTTAATACAGGGAAGGTTCTTTCGTTGCTGCTATGGGGTGCAAAAGATCGAAATAAAGGGCGTGTACCGTCATCTGTTTTATCATCATCTTTACTGCTGCTCATTGTCCCTAAGTCATACTGTTCCCAGCTATACGTTAAACTGTCATTTTCATTGTCAGTTCCCTGCCCTATTAACGTAAAAGGCGTACGAGCAGGAATAGTGAAGTCGCTTCCTGCGTTCACTGTAGGTGCTTGGTTAGTTTGTGTGACTTTTGCTCCACAACTATTCCCATTGCCATTTTGAGTAAAGCTTGTTATTTGTTCAATCGAATGCAAGTGAAAGTATGGGTCTGAACTATTTTGTAAGTTTTGCTCACCACAAATCCCTGCATATCCCATAATTGTAGACGCACTGCCTGGCTCGTAAGCACTGCTAGCCTCTCTGTTACCATCACACCCCTCTAATGAGCCATTAAATGTATGCTCAGCACCGAACTGATGACCTATTTCATGAGCTACATAATCAATATAAAAAGAGTCATTGGTTGGGCTATCACTGCCCGTTAATCCTTCGGCTTTAAAGTCACTACAAACCACACCTAATCCAGCAATACCGCCACCGCCTGTGCCAACAACATGACCAATATCATAATTATCAGCACCGATAGCTGTATTTATAACGTCTGTATTTAGATCAATATCTCCATCGGTATTTGTAAACGGATCAGTTTCAGCATCAGTAAAAATAATACTATCGTTATTCGCGATTAATTCTAACGTTATCGATAAGTCTCTTTCAAATACTTCATTTACGCGATTAAGCATAGTAACAATGGCGGCGAGACTGCCCTCTTTAGTGCCTCCATGAAAAGTACTATATTCCGCAGTTGTTGATACAGCAATCCGATAAGTGATTATTTCAGCAGCTTTATTTTGCTGTTTAAGCATTCTGTTGTCTGAAGCTATTTCATTATTAATTAACGACAGATGTTTTCTAGGTGAAAAACGCTTTCCTAACGCAATAAGACTTAATGGTTCAGCGTCTTTACGGAAATAACTATGGTAAGTTAAGCGATTGCCTCTTTTGATAGGGTCGATATAAACCTTGTCGTTATCAAAGGTAAATACACCATGAAAACCATGCGGCGTTATATCAAAATGTCCTTGATGCTCAGGCTTATCAACTTGATAACCCGTAAAAGTTTTAATTGATGGATATTTAGCCGCTAGTTCGCTATTCATTACTGAACTGGTTGTGAGTTTAAAAGTAGAAAACTGCCCATTGGGTAGTGGCAAATCTATCGTCATTGTCTCTTGATTGCTTAATACTTGTTCAAGCAACTCAATATTTAAATTGAACGATTTACCTTTATTTGCTCGACTTGTGAGCGTGCTAATTTCTCGCTCTGTCTGTTGTAGCTTTATAGTTTTGATCAACGACCAGTTATTTGAACCAAAATCTAACTGATGATTTTCGGCATAAGCCTGATTAATGAATAATGGGCTCAACAAACCGATTATAAGGGGGAACTTTTTCATAACATCTCCTAAACATATGAAAGCAAAAACACCATCAACCACTTTTTATGGCTTCAACATTTGCTTACCCACACTCTACAATGACAATAATCTGTTTAGAGTATCGATTTGTTTAGAGTTTGTATCTATGTTGATACATTGTCAATGAAATGTAAAAAGGCCTGGTAAAATATCAGACCTTTCAATTGAATGACTTAATGATGAGTATGACTAAAGCCCAAGCTTTTTCCATTCCTTTTGAACAACTGAACTAGGTAATGGAATATAACCATCTTTTTCAACAATCTTTTGACCTGATTTTGAAAGTACCATTTTCAAAAATTCAGCATCCATTGGCGCTAATGCTTTGCTTGGGTGCTTGTTTACATAAACATATAAGAAACGAGATAGTGGGTATTTTTTAGAAATTGCATTTTCCATATTAGCTTCAACGTAGTTATCACCCTTTTTAGATAAAGGTAATGCACGAACACCTGATGTTTGATATCCAATACCTGAATAACCAATACCATTTAATGATGCAGATACCGATTGTACAACAGAAGCAGAACCAGGCTGCTCGTTGACACTGTTCTTAAAGTCACCTTTACAAAGTGCTTTCTTTTTGAAGTATCCGTAAGTACCTGAAACTGAGTTTCGGCCATATAGCTGTACATCTTTTCCAGCCCAGTCACCAGTTAAGTTTAAATCCCCCCAGCGGTCTACATCTTTTTCAGCACCACATTTACGGTTGCTTGAAAAAATAGCATCAACTTGGTCAATCCGTAATCCTTTAATTGGGTTATCTTTATGAACAAATACCGCTAATGCATCGATGGCAACACGAACAGCTGTTGGCTTGTAACCGTAACGCTTTTCAAACGCTTCAATTTCACGTGACTTCATTTTACGACTCATCGGCCCTAAGTTTGAAGTCGATTCGGTTAATGCCGGTGGCGCAGTAGATGATCCTGCGGCTTGAATTTGCACGTTTACATTGGGGTATGTACGCTTAAACTCTTCAGCCCAAAACGTCATCATGTTTGCTAAAGTATCAGAACCTACTGATGATAGATTCCCTGAAATTCCACTTACTTTCTTGTATTCAGGTAAGTTTTTGTCAATTGCTAATGATGAGAAACTCACCAAGCTTGCTAAACCTATAACGCCTAAAGCACGTTTAAAACTCATTCTATTCTCCACTGAGGTGTAATCCCATTTAAATTATCATTAATTTGATTGGGGCTAATTAATTTGTGAACACTATATAAAGCTTATGTGACAATTATATTTAAGGTTTATGACATTTGTATGACAGGCGTAAATAAATTTTCCTCTAAGAATAATGACTTGCAGACCCCTCTACACAATGAAAATTATTTGTTACAATTTCATTATATTTTTGTGACGCAAAGCCTTCATTTAGGTTATCGAAATTGATAGTATCCCACGCGAAGTTATCACGAATAGTTCTTATTTAAGACAAAATGAACGTATAACACTCCCAATTCACATTTCCCTCTATCCTTTCATATGACAGGATTATTAATAAAAGGAATTATTATGAACCTGAAACACAAGTTACTGATCACATTTTTATCTATCGCATTAATACCAACTATCGTTGTTGGCCTAATCGCCAGTTACATTTCAAGTTCGGCGCTTGAAAAACAAGCATTTTCACAATTAATAGCAGTGAGAGAGATAAAAAAATCCCAAGTTGAAGATTACTTTTCTGAACGAAAAGGAGATATCGAAATTTTGGCCGAAACGCTGCAGAAAACACTTGATTTCAGCTCCATTGAAACACTGAAAGCAAGTGCAGATAGTAAACACGATTACTTCGAAAAATTCATTAATACCTATGGTTATTATGATTTTTTCATTATTGATAGCACTGGTGATATTTTCTATACCGTCACTAAAGAAGCGGATTATCAAACGAACCTTTTAAACGGTGCTTACAATCATTCAGGTCTCGGGACTTTATATAAAAAAGTGTCTCAAAATAACAACTTTGCAATGGCTGACTTTAGTCGTTATGCCCCAAGTAATAATGATCCAGCAGGATTTATTGCTCTACCTTTTATTAGCGAAAACGGCACGTCACTCGTTATCGCTTTGCAATTGTCTATAGATAAAATTAACACGTTAATGCAACAACGTGCTGGCATGGGTGAATCCGGTGAGAGCTACTTAGTAGGTAGTGATTTACTGATGCGTTCCAATTCATTTCTTGACAAAGAAGGCCATTCAGTAATTGCATCTTTTGCAGGAACCGTTAAAAATAATGGCGTAGATACAGAAGCCGCAAAGCTTGCTCTCAGTGGTGCAACCGGTAATAAAATCATTATTGATTATAACGGTAACCCCGTACTTTCAGCTTATACCCCAATTACAGTTAACGGTATTAAATGGGCGCTATTATCTGAAATAGATGTGGCGGAAGCCTTTTCACCTGTTTATCAAATGTACTGGAACATTAGTTTATTTATCGGTCTTTGCATCTTGCTTATTATTGCTGTTGCGCTGTTAACCTCGAAATCAATTTTACAACCGCTTGGTGGTGAACCTCATGAAATGAAAAAGATTTCTGAAACCATAGCCGATGGCGATTTGATGATTTCTTTCTTAGAGCACAATAATCACTCCAGTGTTTATGGCGCGATGCAACGTATGACAGCACACTTACGCAATATCATTAGCGAGATTATTACCGACAGTAGTAATTTAACCAATGTAGCGATAGAAACTAGCGCGTTAAGTTTGCAATCATCAACCAGTTTACAAATTCAAAAATCTAATATAGAACAAGTTGCTACAGCCGTTGAAGAAATGTCTGTCAGCATAAATGAAGTTGCACAAAATGCAGCGAGTGCAGCTCACTCAGCACAAAATGTAAGATCATCATCAGGACAAGCAAATATAAATATAAGGGAAACGATTAGTGATTTGAATAATTTGGGCACTGAAATACGCCAAGCTAACGATATTATTCAAGATTTAGAAAAAGACTCTAATGAAATAGGCTCGGTATTAGAAGTTATTAGAGGAATTGCAGAGCAAACTAATTTACTCGCACTTAATGCAGCAATAGAAGCTGCCAGAGCAGGTGAACAAGGACGAGGTTTTGCTGTTGTTGCCGATGAGGTTCGTACCTTAGCTTCGAAAACACAGGAGTCAACTAAGAATATTGAAGTTATGATTGAGAAACTTCAAAAAGCCTCTAAAGATGCGGTCAAGGCGATGGAAGTAAGCCAAGATGTTTGTAAACACACGATTGGAAACACCCAAAGCGTAGCCGACGTTATATCGTCAATGAATGTTGAGATAGAAAGTATAACGCAAATGACCGAGCTAATTGCCACAGCCGTAGAAGAACAATCATGTGTTTCAACTGACATTAGCAAAAATGTTACTGAGATTAGTGATGTAGCTTATGAGAATTCAGCGAGTGCAGAACAAGTTTCAGCATCGAGTAAAAATATAAGCAATATTGCTGATGCACTAAACCAATTAACACTGAGCTTTAAAGTCTCTTAATTTTAAAGGGAAGCTTGTATTGTAAATACTCGTTTCCCTATTATCTTACCTACCATTGAAGTTAAAAATGAATACAGTGTTATTGTATTTAGTCTGAAGGTTTTAACACGGATGCAGATGATAACTATATTTATGTTAGGTCATTATCTAGCACTTGAAAATCGATGATAAATTCACTGCCTTCGCCCCAATGACTTTCTATGGCCAACTCAGCATTATGATGATGCAGAACATGCTTAACAATTGACAATCCCAGCCCTGAACCTCCCGTATCACGTGATCGAGACTTGTCTACTCTGAAAAATCTCTCTGTAATACGGTTAACATGTTCAGGACGAATGCCTGGGCCATTATCTTTTACTGAAAATCTCGCTTTATTACCACAACGCTGCCATGAAACATTAACTCTTCCATATTCAGGCGTGTAAGCAATAGCATTGGAAATTAAATTGGCACAAGCGCTCTTCAATTCTGTATCAATGCCCTCTATCCATAAGTCATCGGCAAGGTCTGCGGTGATTTTGTGTTGTTTTTCTTGATTGAGCCAGGTTGCATCATCAACCAATGTATGAATTAATCTCGGCATATCTACAAGTTGTTTTTTCTCGTGATCTGCATGATTTTCTACTCGTGATAAAACCAGTAACTGCTCTACTAAACGGTCCATACGAGAAACTTGTGTTTCTATCGTGCCAAACGCTTTTTGCCAATGAGGCTCAAGGGCATGTTCAGTCGTGAGTATCATTTCGACATAACCTCGCACAACGGTGAGTGGTGTTTTAAGTTCATGGGAAACGTTAGCGACAAAATCGCGGCGCATTTCTTCGAGTCTTTTAATTTTACTGACATCACGTGCGAGAAAGAGTACTTGGTCTGTACCATAAGCCATTAAACGAAGTTCTAACTGTATCTCACTATTAACAGGAGAAATAATATGACAAGGTTGTTCAAAGTTACCTGCATCAATGTATTTATAAAATTTAGGAAAGCGGATCAGGTTCTCAATTCGTTGCCCAACATCACTAGGCCAACGAATTCCCAAAATACGCTGAGCTTTTTTATTACCCCATAAAATAGTGAGTTCGTCGGACAAAACCAATGCGGCATCAGGTAAGGCTTCTGCACCATCTCTGAACTTACGAATTCTTTCATTCAATTGTTTTTGCTTTTGACGATGTTGTCTTGTTTGTCGATACAAACCATCATATATTTTTCCCCAAACACCTTCAGACTGAGGAGGAGAAAGTGTTTTACTACTCCATAACCACTTGATAAGTTTGAGTAAATGATGGTAGTGCCAACATAAAAGAACTAAAATACTAATGCAGAGTACGAGTAAAGTTTGACCAATTAACAAACCAAAGAACACGCTTACCGACAATATAGTCAATAAACGCGTGATGATACTTTTGACGGATAAACGAAAATACATAATGAGTCGTTTTTACCTATGAAAAATAATAAAACGGAAAATCAAAAATCATACCGATTTGATTCATTAAGTGGTCTACTTTTCAAGAGAATAAATGAATAAACACAAGACATAAAGTTTAGTAAGTAATTATTTTACCTATAAATTTTATAACCAGACATTTTTCATTTCAACTATTAAAAGTGAGCAGATAATTAATCAACTTGGTATTAAACATTTGTTCTAACTTTACCCGAGAATCGGTAACCAGAGCCACGAACAGTTTGTATAAAATCTTCATGCCCTTTGCCCGTAATCGCTTTACGCAATCTTCTAATATGAACGTCCACCGTTCGGTCTTCTACATAGACGTTGGTGCCCCAAACATTATCGAGTAATTGCTCACGGCTATAGACTCGTTCTGTATGTGTCATAAAGAAATGTAATAGACGAAATTCTGTAGGCCCTAAATCAAGCGCCCTATCGTTAATTGATACGCGATGAGCAATAGGGTCAAGCCTCATACCATGAAACTCAATCGCTTCTTCCAAAGCAGTAGGTGATACTCTTCGAATAACAGCCTTAATACGCGCGATAAGTTCTTTAGGAGAAAATGGCTTGGTTACATAGTCATCAATACCTGCATCAAAACCTTTAACTTTGTCTTCTTCATCTGCCCGAGCAGTCAGCATGATAATAGGAATAGAACGCGTATATTCATTCTGCTTTAATAATTTAGCCAGCTTAACACCGGTACCACCGGGCAACATCCAATCGAGCAAAATTAAATCAGGATAAGGTTCAACGATTTTTGCTTTAGCCTGCTCAAAATCTTCAGCTTCAATTGCATTAAAACCATTTTGTTCTAATACAAACGTGATCATTTCCCTGATCGGCGCTTCATCTTCAACAACTAATATCTGTCTCTTCATGTAAACTTCCCGTTATCTATACAACATTTTACTTGTTGACCATTGTGATAACTATTTATGACATTTATATTACACACATCAAGTTTAATGCATTTATCTTCGAGTAAAAAGCTTATACCAACGGAAGAAGGTAATTGATCACTTAACGAGGATTAATAAGGCATGTATTCTTCACCTTTTGAGAGATCATTTGCAAGCCGATAAGATCACAAATTTAATTGTCTATACGACTTCATGGATAAAGCAGCTAATAATGCTCCGGTGACAAAGCCGAGAATCAATAAGTATAATTTTTTTCACTTGAGCTAAGCGCATAAATAAAGCGACTAAAAAGTCGCTTTGTTTACCGTCTTATTTCCGTTCATTAGACAACTGATTAAAATTTATATTCTAAGCCAACAGCTAAGTAGTCGTTGTCTTCTGCGCTGTCCATGTCTAAGTCAAATGTAGAAAAGAAAGCGAATACCTTCGTGCTTTTTCCTAATTTGTAATCTGCACCTAATGACATACCTGAACGGTCATCTCCACCTTTATGCTCAGCTGTTTGCAACTGAGCTTTAAAGGTAATTTTATCAAAACCATATTTTGCTGATACTAAGAAACCATCTACTTTACTACCATCCGAAACTTTCTCTTGAGTATGGGCAATAGCACCGAGCGTAAAACCACCAAGTTTACCTTGTACGGTTATACGCATCGTATCATAACCTTTAACTTCAGAATCAAGGGCAACGGCTGCATAATACTTAGATTTTTTAAGCGTTTTATCACCATAAAATAGGGCTATTGAAGTACCATCCTCTGCATCGATAGCGTCTTCTGTAATATAAGTAATACCAACTTGAAGACCATTATACTTAGGCGATTTATAAGTAATGGTATCACTCATACGGTTTTCCCCCTTCCATAGGGTTTTAATATCGCCATTCAAATCACTGAATAAATCTACTTTCCCTTGTGATTGCTTTAATACCGTATCGTTATTTCCTAATAACACAGTACCAAACATACCTTTTAAGCCAAGGTATTGATTACGATCTGTAATGCTTTTACCTTTCTCACTATCACCATCAAGGTCGACTTGAAATTCCGCTTTAAAAATAAGTTCTAAATCATTTTCTAATTCTTGACCACCTTTAAAACCAATACGTGAAGCGTTGCTTTTAACTTCCGTGAAAGAACCATCTTCAGAGTCTGATGATTGTACTGTTAAATTTGCTTTACCGTAAATACTTAAATCACCAGCAAATGCTGAAACTGATAAAGTTGATAATAATGCTGCGGCTAGCGTGCTATAAGAAAATTTCATATGTATACCTTGTGTATGTCAGAATTCTATATATTTAGAACGATATAAATTAACTAATTATTTAAGACGTATTCTGACAAATTTCCATGACACTTTTGTGACAATTTGAGTCTTTTTTAAAAATTTATGACATTTTGCCGAATTTTGCCTACTAATGAAAACAATGAACGTAGAATTAGCCGTTTCAATTCAAAAGCGACTCCAAAAATTGTAAAGCAAGTTTAAAATGACTTATATGAAACAAAAATCAGCAAAATAGCAGAAAATACTTTTAACCTCCCCGAAAATGACTAGAATCAACAATAGATATTATAAAAAAGAATGATGAAATGAAGGTTACAAGCATATCTCGAAAACTATTAGCACGAGTTCTATCGGTTTATTTTGTTTTAACATTTATTGTTACCTGTGTTCAGATTGGAGCTGAATACATTAATACCAAAAGCCATATAAACAGTGAATTGCTCACCTTAGAAAAAACATTCAGTGGAAGTTTAACCCGTGCAGTGTGGGAGTTAAACACTCAACAAGCTATCGATATTGCTGAAGGCTTAGTCGCTATACCTATGATTAAAGGTGTTATGGTAACTGATGAAAATGATCAAGTAATTGCACAGTTAGGTGAAAATTCTAGTGATGTTTTTTTTAATCAACCCAATAAAATAGCACTAAATAATGAATACATTTCAATTGATTCACTTTCTGAAGGATTATTCGGACACTCATTCCCGCTTATTTTTGAATTTTCTGGCAGAACGACAAAAGTAGGTACCGTTGTTCTACTATCAAGTAACAAAGTTATTTTCGAACGAATTGAAATTGGTATTTATTTTTTAATTGGTAATGCTATGGTTAAAACAGCCGCACTGGTATTTTTATTTTCATTAGCTTTCTCTCAGTTGTTGACCAATCCACTGAATGAACTTACTGAGCAAATTAATCAATTTGATATAGACGATCCTGAAGCATCAAAGCTCCATACCATAAATTACGAAAACAACGAACTCAACATTTTACAAACGTCCTATAACAGCTTGTTGGATGAACTAATACAATACCAAGTCAGGCTCAGCAAGGCACAACAAGAAATATTAGCAGCGAATCATAAACTCGATGATCAGAATTTGGTCCTTGAACAAGAAGTCGCTAGAAAAACATCATCACTCAGCACGACTATGCTTGAAATGAATAAACAGCAACGCGAACTTATTGCACAACAAGATCAACTTAAAGCTGAAAACATTCGTCGAAGTCAAACAGAACAAACGTTAACGCAAACCAATAGAGAATTAAAAAACTTAGTTCAAGAGCTAAACAAAGCTAAGGAGCGTTTAATCGATTCAGAAAAAATGGCCATTTTAGGTAAATTATCCGCTGAAATTTCGCATGAGATTAACACACCGATCGGCGTAAGTATCACTTCTACGAGCTATTTGTCTGATTTATTATCGTCTTTACAAGATGATATAAATAACCAAAAATTAACCAAACGCTCTCTAGATGATTTTGCTAATAATGCTGACCAAAGTTTACGCTTATTACTCAACAACCTTAACCGCGCATCTGATTTAATTACTAGCTATAAACAAGTCGCGGTTGATCAAACTAGCGATAAAACACGAAAAATTAATGTTGCTCAATATCTTAACGAGATTATTCAATCTTTACATCCTAAGTTGAAGAAAACCAAACATACAATTAAAGTAAACTGTGCTGACAATATTGACATTTACTGTCACGCGGGTGCAATTTCACAAATATTCACAAACCTCATCATTAATTCACTTCTTCATGGCTTTGACTCTTTGGAAAGTGGCACTATTAACATAAATGCCGAGCTCAGAGGAGAGCGGTTATATTTAAATTATCAAGATAATGGTGTTGGTGTTCCAAAAGACAGATTATCACAACTCTTTGACCCATTTTACACCACCAAGAGTGGTGATGGTGGTACAGGACTTGGCACTCATATCATTAATGAATTAGTCACAGATACCCTAAATGGTAAAATCGTCGCTCACTCTGAAGATGGGCAAGGGCTTAGCTATGATATTGAATTTGATGATATGCGTTAAACCACTTTTTGTAAGCCTACTTATCAACATCCATAATTTAAGTCACTGCTAGTAAGTGCTAATAGCGCTTATTTAAGTTACTATATCGCTCTTTTTAAATTTATCAGCCGGCACACTCAGTGTTCCAACGGCGTAGGAAAACTTCTATGTGGTTCAAAAACCTATATTTTTTCACATTTACTCGCCCTTTTGAACTATCAGAAGATCAATTAGAAGCGCATTTAGCTGAACACTTATTTACGCCATGTGCCTCAACCGAACAATCACACTTTGGTTGGGTAAATGCTTTAGGTAAACATGGACACTCAACCGTTCATTCGACTAATGGAAATTTTTTAATTTGTGCTAGAAAAGAAGAAAAGATCCTTCCCGCACCTGTTGTTAAAGATATGATAGAAGCAAAAGTTGCTCAGCTTGAAGTTGAACAAGCCCGGAGTGCAACTAAAAAAGAAAGAGAACAATTTAAAGAAGACATTATTTTTGAATTGCTTCCTCGTGCATTTTCTCGTGTAACAGACACACATGCGTACATTAATGCTGAACATAACCTGATTGTTGTTAATTCAGGTAGTCGTGGCAAGGCTGAAGATATTTTAGCACTGCTCCGCAAAGTTATCGGCACTTTACCGGTTACAAGCGTTTCGCCTGAAACAGCTCCAGATGAATTAATGACTGACTGGCTAAACGAGAAAAGTATTGGCGACAACTTTACATTAGGTATGGAAGCAGAGTTTCATGCGTTAGGTGATGATGGTGCAGTGGTTCGTGTTAAAAACCAAGACCTAGATAGTGCTGAAATTAAAACACATTTAGACGCCGACAAGTATGTCGTTAAATTGGCACTTGAATGGGATGAAGCAATGTCATTTATTCTTTGTGATGATTTAGCAATTAAGCGTCTGAAGTTCTTTGATGTATTACAAGAACAGAACGACGATATTGATAGTGATGACGTTTTAGCAAAACTTGATGCTGACTTTGCATTAATGGCTGGAGAAATTAATCGATTGATTAATGACTTACTCTCTGAATTTAACGTTAAAGCGACTGACTATTTAGAAAGCTAATATCACCACAACAAACGGTAATCCTAAACATAAAAGCAGCTAAGTTTAGCTGCTTTTTTATTTATGTTCTAATTAGGTTTTTAATCAACACTATTCTTCAAGACGAATAGCATTAATAATATCAGTTGTTGAAATACCGTCTTCAAAATTAAGCACTTTAACTTCACCACCATTTGCCATAACTTCTTCACCGCCAGCAATATCTTCAACCTTATAATCACCACCTTTTACCAAGATGTCAGGCAGAATATTGCTGATTATACGCTGCGGAGTATCTTCAGAGAAACTGACCACCCAGTCGACAGCTCCTAATCCCGCAAGAACAGCCATACGTCTATCTGTAGGGTTTACCGGACGGCCGCTTCCTTTCAATCTTTTCACTGAAGCATCGTCATTTACAGCGACAATTAAACGAGTACCTAAAGTACCGGCATGGGTTAAATACGAAACATGCCCGGCATGTAAAATATCAAAACAACCGTTAGTCATTACAATGTTTTCACCACGGGCTTTTGCTAGTTTAACGGCAATTTTCAGTTGCTCTTCACTAACAACACCAAAACCACTTTCTAGACCTGTTGATATCTCGGCTAATAATTCGGCTTCGCTTACGGTTGATGTTCCTAGTTTTCCAACAACAATACCGGCTGCCATATTTGCTAAGGCACTCGCTTGGGTATATTCAGCTTTCGCGGCTATAGCAAGAGCAAGTGTGGCAATAACAGTATCTCCCGCGCCCGTTACATCATAAACCTCGCGAGCTCGTGTCGGCAAATGGAATTCTTCATGGTCACGACGTAATAAGGTCATACCTTGCTCACTTCGGGTTATTAACATCGCATCTAAATCAAGCTCTACGAGTAATGTTTGCCCTTTATTTACAATATCATTTTCGGTTTTACATTCACCTACCACAGCTTCAAACTCTGATAAGTTCGGTGTTAATAACGTTGCACCACGATAACGTTCAAAATCAGTTCCTTTCGGGTCAACTAAAACAGCCTTCCCTTGATTTTTTGCTAAGGTAATTAAATTTTGAACCTCCGATAAAGTGCCTTTACTGTAATCAGATAATAAGAGCAAATCATGATTAACGAGTTGAGCGGCAACTTTTTCTTCAAGCGGTTTCTTATCAACATCACTCAGTGATTCTTCGAAATCTAAGCGAATGAGTTGCTGATTACGACTCATCACGCGTAATTTAGTGATTGTGGGAATATTTTTTTGCTGATCGAATTCACAATTAATATTCAATGCCGACAGTTGTTTTTTTAAGTGCTGTGAAGCTTCATCTTCGCCGGTGATCCCAGCTAAAGTAACCCGTCCGCCAATAGAAGCAATATTTAATGCAACGTTAGCAGCACCACCTGGTCGATGTTCTTCTTGATTGATTTTAACAACAGGGACAGGCGCTTCTGGCGATATCCTTTGCGTTGGGCCATACCAATATTGATCTAACATAATATCGCCAACAACCAATACACTTGCTTGCTCAAAAGTGGGAATCTCTACTTTCATCCAATGCCTCTTAACTCTTTAAGGATATACAGATATAATGGCTAATAGTGTATCACATGAATTTCAATGAGTTGACATCATCCCGTGAGTAAAAACAAAGTTTTACAACCAGATTTTAAAATTTCCTATTTGCTACCAAAGTATTGGTTAACTTGGCTTGGTGTAATTATTCTCTATACCATTTCTTGGTTACCTTACAAACTACAGTTATTTCTTGGGAAGATACTAGGGCGTTTGCTTTATAAAATAGGCTCAAGTCGTAAAAAAGTTGCCATGAAAAATTTAGAACTCTGTTTTCCTGAGATGTCGCATGAAGAGCGTATTCACACTTTAAAGAAAAATTTTGAAAATACCGGCATCGCCTTATTTGAAACAGGAATGGGATGGTGGTGGCCAGATTGGCGTGTAAAAAGAAAAATAAAAGTCGTTGGTCTCGAACATTTAGAAAAAGCACGTCAAAAAGGTAAAGGTGTTTTATTATTAACCATGCATTATCTCAGCGTTGAAATAAATTGCCGAGGTATCGGTATGGGACATCCTATGGTGGTCTTCTATCGTCCTCATAATAATCAATTAATGGAGTTTTTTCAGTTTAGAGGTCGTGGGCGTTCGAATAAATACATGCTCGGTAAACGTGATGTAAGAGGCTTAATACAGGCACTTCGACAAAAAGAAGTCTGTGTATATTTACCCGATCAAGATTATGGTAGAAATCGAAGCTTATTCGTGCCTTTTTTTGCAGTACCTGATGCTGCAACCACAACAGGAACATTAATTTTTGCACGCCAAAAGAACATTCAAAATCATATTTTCATTCCGACCCGAAATGATGACGGTAGCGGCTATACATTAGAGATTAAACCGATGCTGGAGAACTTCCCTACAGATGATGATGATGAAGCTGACCTTATTCGAATTAATCAAGAGTTAGAAAAAGCCATTATGTTCAAGCCTGAACAATATATGTGGTTGCATCGCCGATTTAAAACGAGACCCAATAAAGATGACCCATCATTTTATAAATAGTCCGACACTAAAATCATGAACATTGTATAAATAACAACTTTTCAGTATGGTGTATACTTAGTATAAAAAACACCATACTGGAATTTTCCATTTGGCTTCATAACAAAGAAAGCGATTTATGTATTTTTGGTTACGTAATATTATTTTTGGTTCAGTTTTAATTGTTTTGGCACTTTTATTACTTGATAACCAACAAGAGCTATTTCCTTCTTCGAAGGACGATATGGCTACGACTGAAGAAGTTGCTATTATTAAACCTTCAGACAAAGCGACAATGCTAGAAGCCCCAAAAACGCCAATTAAAAAAACTAAAAATGCGGCAGCTGATGGCCTATCTCGTTTTTACGCTAATCTACATGGTGATGACGACAGTTCAGGTCCAAAAATAAGAAATAATATTGTTTATATGAAGCCTCCAAAAGGTAACATTGTCAAAATACTTGAAGCTCGTCGATTAATCACACGTCCGTTACGAAAGACATGGCGTGGCAACAATGAAAACTTTCCTTTCCGTTTAGGTGAAACCTTATTCCAAAAACTCTCAGAATATGCAAATAGCGAAGGTTTAGAAGTTATGTGGTGGTTAGATAAGGATTTCTTAGTTAAAGATCCTTTTCGTATCAACAAAGATATTATCAAAACAGCTTATCAAGTGGGCAAAGCTGTTGAAGGACACTTTCCTGAAGGTATTAAAGTTTATTTCTGTTATCAGCAACGTTCTCTCGTGTTGATTAATTTAGTGGTTCCTTATCTTGATGAAGAGTGTATTTTACTACCGGTTAAATCAAATAGACGATAAAACCAGATTGTATTCCTCACTATTTTTTCATTAATTTTCAATCATATAATGACTGGCAAATAACATTCACCTTTTCAGCTATTTTATGAAAGTCGACTTTGGTTATTAATTGTTGCTCATTTTTTAAAGTCGCGTGATGGCCAAAATCACGCAATGTGCAATAACTATCGGTTAACTGCTTTTGTTGATCTAAGCTGATAACATTACAACGTTGCAGTTCTTTAAGTAGACTAAGGTTATCTGAATACTGGAAAAGTTCAAGATGCCTTTCGCTCTCACTCAACACTAGAAATTGCACTAGAAATTCAATATCAACTAAGCCGCCTTGTCCTTGTTTTATGTCTGTATTATCTGATGTTGATTTATCTAAATGTTCTCGCATCTTCTTGCGCATCTTTAAAACATCTTCACGGACATTTTCACGATCACGAGGAGTGGTGAGTATTTCCTGCCTTAACGATGTAAACTTATCTTTTAACTCAGGGTAACCAAAGACAGTACGTGCTCTAACTAAAGCTTGATGCTCCCAGGTCCATGCTTCTTCTCGTTGGTATTGCGAAAACGTATCAATATGAATGACTAATAAACCAGAATTACCTGATGGGCGCAGTCGCATATCTAATTCATATAAAATACCACTTGCCATGCGAGTATTAAAAATGTGCATAATACGTTGTGCTAATTTCATATAAAACTGTGTTGCTGGGATAGACTTTATGCCATTAGTAATTTCATCACTTTGGCTATTATGAACAAAAACCAAATCTAAATCGGAACTATAGCCTAATTCTAATCCTCCCATTTTCCCATAACCTATGGCAGAAAATCCCTTATGTTCTTGACCAACGGTTGATTCCGGTACACCAAAACGTTGCGATATTTGTTGCCAAGCTAAATTAATGACTTCTTCAATAATAGCCTCAGCGAGTGCTGTCAGATGATCGCTAACCTTAGTTACAGGTAATATTCCACAAATATCTGCTGTTGCAATACGTAAGTGCTGGGCTTGCTTAAACTGACGTAACCTGTCCATTTGCGCTTCTTGATCATCTTCAGGTATGCGCAACATAACTTGGCGTAAATCAGCTGAGTAGCTATTCAGTTCTGGTGGGTTATGCAGTAACTTAGGGTCAATTAGCTCATCTAATAATATCGGATACTTAGCAATATGCTCGGCAATCCAACTACTTTGGTGACACAGTTTAATTAGATGTTTTAAAGCGCCTTCATTTTCAAACAATAATTCAATATAAGCGGTTCGCGTTGATATTTTATTGAATATAATTAACACACGTTCTAAGGTGAAATGGTCACTGTGTTCTTGTTGGATATGCCACATTAAGATTGGGATTAATTTGTCGAGGACTGCACGTCCTCTATTGCCAATACTACGTTTTTTCATCTCCACTCTAAATTCAGAGAGTAAACTCCATATTTTTTTAGCATCAACAAAAACACTGACTTGCTCTATCCAAGCAATACTCTCTTCATCAGGCCATGGACTATCCCAGAGAACACTCCAATGCTGATCTTTAGCTTGATGATTTGGGCTTTCTTCGCCAATCAGTGCACTAAACTCCTGATGAACGCCATTCATTTGTCGTGCTAAAAAATCAATAAATTTAGACCATGTTTCACATTTATCATGATTAAGTGCCCATAATAAACGCGCTTGATCGAGTTCATTATCCGGCAAGGTTTGAGTTTGCTGGTCATGTAGCGCTTGAATGATATTCTCGACACGTCTTAAAAAACAGTAAGCATTAGCAAGCACAGTTTCATTTTCCGCGGTTATCTCTTCTTTTTCTACTAAAATGGGCAACACAGTTAACAGGCGTCGATGCTGCAATTCTTTTATACGCCCACCACGAATTAGTTGAAAAACCTGCACAATAAACTCAACTTCTCTAATGCCACCTGCACCAAGTTTGATATTGTTATTTAACTGCTTTCGACGTACTTCTTGCGCTATCATCATTTTCATACGTCGTAAGCTTTCGATCACGCTAAAATCAATATACCTTCGATAAACAAATGGGCGTAGCATCGTTGACAGTTGATCATGATATTTCCCTTGGCCAATCAAGCGGGCTTTAAGCATCGCATAGCGTTCCCAGTCTCGTCCTTGTTCTTGATAATAATCTTCCATCGCGTTGAACGTTAAAACCAGCGGACCACTTTCGCCAAAGGGTCGTAAACGCATATCAACTCGATAAACAAATCCATCAGCGGTCTTTTGATGCAAAGCGGTAATTAATTTTTGGCCTAAACGGGTAAAAAACTGCTGATTATCCAGACTACGTCTCGCACCTTGAGTTTCGCCCATTTTAGGGTAGGTAAAAATAAGGTCGATATCAGAAGAAAAATTTAGTTCACGACCGCCTAATTTACCCATGCCATAAACTAATAACGACTGAGTTTCTCCACTTTTACTGGTAGGTATTCCCCACTTTTCTTGGCAAAATACGGTAAGCCAATTTAACGCCGCTAACACAAGTTGATCGGCAAGTTCCGATAGACGCTCAAGAGAAGCAGTTAATTCATGCTCAAATAATAAATCTGCAACGGCAATATTAACCATTTCTTGCAATCGAAATTGCCGCAATACTGTATGTAACTGTGCTTCACTTCCACAAGTTTCAACTAAATCAGCCAGCATATCTCGATAATTAGGACAATCAGTTTGATACACCCGATCACTTGAGAATAATGAAATCACTATTTTTGGACATTGTAATGCACTGTTTAAAATGAAATCGCTTGCCATTAAAGCGTATTGAAAATCTGCTAATTTTTGTTCAGACAACCCTACCGTTGCTTCCGGATATTGCTGACTAAATAACTGAGTGCTTTTTTTCTTTTGAAGAACGAGTAGTTCGGGCAAATTAGCTGATTTATTCATTTAATGACCACTTTGTTGACTATGCAAAGGATATGGAAAAATAATTTCGAATGAAACCACGAATTAATAGACATATTATGTCTTTGATGCTATTAATAACGAGTTATCATACATAACAAATTCGTACTCAAATAACCTGAGTATATGTTTACCATAGCATTTTTGAGGACACTATGGCAGGAATGCAGCATATCAAATACGCTTTATTTAGCATGATTATTTTCTTAGTCGGTTGCTCCGATCCCTATGAAGAAAAAATCAATCAACAAACGCCCATCACTGAGCTTCGTATTCAACAATTGGCTGATGCCCTTAAAAGCGATCAAGTTCGCAACGCCAGTTTAATTAAACAATACGCTAGTAAACTTAGGCAACAAAAACCAGAACTTAACCAATTAATTAGTGAATTTCACAAAGATGCTACAGTAAAAGGTCCAATGTATTTAGCATTACTTGACCGATTAGCAACTGTTAAAAATCAACCAACTATGTTTGCCAGCAAACAAGATGCTTTTAATGAATTAGTGAACATTTACCTTGCAGCTGATCCAGTACTTTATTCTGACGCATTAAGTGACCCACTTAACGTGCTTGCAGATATGTCAGATGGTGTATTACCCCGCGTAAACTCATTATCTAAAGCACAAAGTAAACAAGCAAACAATGCCCAAGACTTTGGCACTGGTGAACAATTAATTGGCAACCCAAGCTACGGTAGTTGGACTCAAGGAAGCAACGGCATGTCCTTTTGGGCATGGTATGGCATGTATTCTATGATGGGTGATGTATTTGGTTCACGTCGAACGTCATATAATGATTGGGGACGTTCTAGAAATTACAGCTATTACAATGATTACGGCCGAACTCGCTATAGTTCTCCGACACAATTAAAAAAACAAAACGACTTAGATACTCGTACGAAAAAATCATTTCAAAGTCGCGGCCAAAAATATAACAGCACTTATAGCAAAAGCAGAACAGGTTCATCTAGCCTTTCCAGACAAAGCAGTACAGCGCAAACGAGTGCAAAACGTTTTAGTACAAACAGTACGAACAAAAGTTCATACGCAAAAAAATCTAGCTACTCAAAAAGCTCTAGCTTTAGAAACAGTAAAAGTACGACATCTCGCAGTTTTAGACGCGGCAAATAACGAGTAGGATATAGGAATTAACATGAATACATTTTTTGAAATTACCGCCCTAAATCAAGATTTATTAGTTTATTTAGCTATTGATATATCTATCGCGATTGTTTTATTAGGCGCTATGCGTTTTATTTCTGGCTTATCAGCTAAAGTAAACTCAACTGAAGAGCTCGCTCAGAAAGACAACTTTGCTTTTGGTATCAGTGTCGCGGGAAGTGTCGCAGCGTTAGGTATTGTGCTTACTGGTGCAATAAGCGGTGAAAATGCACCTAGCTATATGATGGAATTTATTGGCATGCTTGCTTACGGGGCACTCGGCCTAATACTGATAAAAATTGGTCGTGTTATTCATGACAAATTATCACTACAGCATATCAATAAAACTGAACAAATATTAAATCAAAACATAACCATAGGTATTGTTGATGCAGCAGGAGCAATTGCTACTGCGATTATCATTCGAGCAGTATTACTTTGGGTACACGGTTTAGATGTAGATACCTTTATCGCTATCATCGCAGGCTTTGTTATTTCTCAAGCCATATTGTTATTAGTGACTCGCTTAAAAGAGCATCAGTACGCTAAAAATAACCAAGGCAATTGTTTACAAGAAGCTTTTTCGCAAGGGCAAACAGCAATAGCTATTCGTTATTCAGGTCAGTTAATTAGTACCGCTTTAGCCGTAACTGCTGCGAGTCATTTCCTTACTTACTCACCAGAAACTTTATTAACTAATTTAGTCAGTTGGTTTGTATTCGCCATTATAATGACCTTATTAGTTGCTGTATTAACAGCAATCGCTAAGCGTATCGTATTATGGGGTATAAACTTAGTTGAAGAGGTTGATCAACAGCAGAATATTGGTGTTGCTTGTGTAGAAATGGCAACAAGTATCTCAATTGCACTTATTCTCGCTGCCTTAATGGCATAGATTTCAACTACTTTTAATTCAAAAGCTTTAAGAGCATAAGTTCTTAAAGCTTTTTTTATGTTCAGGACGAACGGTATGTTGTGTTGCCATGGATGGCAAAGAGCAACGATGTTCAGGACGAACGGTATGTTGTGATGCCATGGATGGCAAAGAACAACGATGTTCAACTTGTTCGGTTTAAAATGATTACATGGCCACATTATGGCAACAATACATCTTCGGCATTAGCACACGCATGTGCGTCGATATGAAGGCAATACGCATTATATGACTAAAAGACAATTATTTTGGAACGACACACTGCTTATATTAACCATGGCTGTTTTAGCTGGCTGTGGCTTAATTTATGAATACTTATTATCCCATTACGCGGGACGTGTTTTAGGTGCGATGGAAAGCACCATTTATGCAATGATTGGTTTAATGATCGTTGCTATGGGATTAGGTGCTTTTGCTGCGAGAGGTATTAACTGTGCGTTTAAAGGTTTTGTATGGCTAGAGCTTACCATTGCTTTTTTAGGTTGTAGCTCAATTTTGATTATTGGTGGTTTGATTGCACTGACTCAAACTTTCCCACAAGTATTAGCAGACACATTTAATTTACCGCCAGATTCCCTACCCCAAGGTGGTTTTTTCAAACAACTTTCACAGATCGCTTTTAATAGTCCTTATTTCTTTGGATTGTTATTAGGCTTTTTCATCGGTATGGAAATTCCGTTAATAGCGCGCATTAGAGAAGCTATTCATCAAAAGCATTTAAAAAATAATTTGGGTACTATTTACGGTGCAGATTACGTTGGCGCAGGTATCGGTGCTGCAGTTTGGGTGATTTTTCTATTATCAATTGATATCAGTAAAGCCAGTGCATTAACGGCAGCATTAAACCTTATTGTTGGCGGTGTTTTTATTTTTCATTTTTGGGATAAATTGACCTGGCGAAAAACGTTAGTGTCACTCCATGTTATTTTATTCATCGCTATCGGCATTATTTATCAGTTTGGAAATAGCTGGTTGAATCAAATGAGTAATTTACTGTATTTAGATAACGTTGTTTATACCGATAAAACACGCTATCAACAACTGAATTTTACCCAACGACATATGGGAACAGATCAACCGAGTGTGATAAATTTCTACTTGAATGGACGTTTACAATTTTCTTCTGCAGATGAATATATTTATCACAGTTATTTAGTGAGTCCTGTGATGGCAGGATCTGCTAGACACGATAATATATTAATCGTTGGTGGGGGTGACGGGTTAGCATTGCGAGATGTTCTCCGGTGGTCGCCTAAAAAAGTGACCTTAATTGATTTGGATGCTGAATTAATGCAAATTTTTATCGATCCCACTGAAAAGCTAAATCCATCCTTAGCTAGTCAACTTAATCAATTAACTCAAAAGAGCTTACAAGACCCTCGGGTAAATATTATTAATGCAGATGCTTTTTTAGCGATTGATATTTTACTAAAGAAACAACAAACATTTGATAGCATTATTGTTGACTTACCAGATCCAAGTCACCCCGATTTAAATAAACTTTATTCCGTCAATTTTTATGCACGCTTGCAACAATTGCTGGCTGGAGATGGATTAATAGGCATACAATCAGCAAGCCCTTATCACGCTAAGAATGCATTTATTGCTATTGGAAAAACGGTACGAGCAGCTAAATTCGCTCAAGTTCAGCAATATCATGATAATGTGCCAAGCTTTGGAGAATGGGGTTGGACAATAGCCTCAAAACGAGGCGCTAGCCCACTTAAACGTTTAAAGTCATTAGAAAAACTCTACGTTGAACATCATTGGCTAACTCTGCCCATGATAATTAATTCCTTTGAGTTTTCGAAAAACTTTTACAGTAATGAAGCCAACGTCCCTATTAACTACTTAGGCAGCCATAGTATTTATCAATTGCACCAAAAAGCATGGCGCGATCAACAAGGTTTGAACAACGCATATTTACAAGAATAGAAAAAAATGAAAATAAACCACATTGATCCTTGACATATTATGTCAAGCTGCTAAATTTACCTCAACGACATAATATGTCTGAGAGAAAATTCACTTTTAGATTTATTAACGAAGAAAAATATAAATAAGGAATCACATGAATATACATAAAATTGCTGATCACTTAAATAGCTTAGCCGACAACTCTGAAACCGGTATGGTTTTTGACTGTCAGCCTATTTCTGGCGAAGTGGACGTTTTACAAATTACTGTTATCGACCGCGAAGAATTACCAATTTTTGTTTCGGTTACTGATGATCAAATACTCTGTATTACCTATTTATGGGGCATAGAAGAAGTTAAACCTGATTGTCTCAACGATATGCACGTAAGCATGTTAGAAATGAACATTCCGATGCCGTTGTCTTCATTTTCAAAAATTGGCGATAAATACGTCATTTTTGGTGCACTTTCTATTAATTCATCATTTCATGACATCGAGCACGAATTAGGCGTTTTAAATAATAACGCTATGGAAATTATTGATGACATGGGCGAGTACCTAATTTAATTTAACCACCCTAAGGAAAAAACTATGAGTATTTTTAAAAAGATAATGACCGCAATTCGAGGTGGCGCTTCAGAAGTTGGAGAATCAATTGTTGATGCAAACGCTACCCGAATTTTTGAGCAAGAAATTCGTGATTCAGAAAATCACTTAACAAAAGCTAAACGTGACCTTACCGGTGTAATGGCTCAGCAGATGTCATCAAGCCGTGAAGTTGACCGTTTAAAACGCGAAGTTACTGAGCACGAAGGTTATGCTGTTCAAGCCCTTGACAAAGGTGATGAAACTTTAGCATTAGCCGTTGCTGAGAAAATATCTAACTTAGAAAGTGATCTAGCATCTCAACAACAAGCACTTGATAGCTTTTCAGGAAGTGCAAATCGTTTAAAAGAATTAGTGAAGAAAAGTGAACGCCAAGTGGGTGAATATAAACGTCAACTTTCAATGGTTAAAACCACTGAAAGTGTACAAAAAGCCACATCTGCGATCACTGATAATTTTTCATCAAGTAACTCTAAGTTACTCAATGCAAAAGATTCTTTAGAGCGTATCAAAGCTAAGCAACAGAAATTTGATGATCAGATGAAAGCTGCTGAAGTACTTGAGTCTGAAAGTTCAGATAACTCGTTAGCCGCTCAACTTAAAGAAGCTGGTATTGGGGGCTCTGATAATAGTGCCAACTCAGTATTAGATCGTTTAAAAGCTAAGCAGAAGTAATATAGCGTTTGTGACTCATTATTGATTCACAAACACCGTTTTAACCGCCTAGATGTTATTCTCCCGACAACTAGGCGGATTTTTGGGATCTGAATATGAGTTTTCTAAAACGACTATTTAAAAAGCAAGAAAACGAACGTCAAGTAAACTCGGCTGACGAATTAAAAATTAAAGACATTATTGTACTTACTGATAGTTTCGCTTTACCTGAAGCATTACGAACACAGCAATTTCAAGTATCTGCCATTAACTGTTATGAGTTTGAAAGCAATACGCAAACTGAATGGGTGTTGCAAGGCGAAAATAATCTTGAACTTTACTTAACCATTGAAAAAGATGATCAAACCTTTCTTAAATTTGCTCTTAAGATTCAGCATCAAGATATCGAATCACTCTTTGATTTGGATGAATTCGCCACTGTATTTGATGAACCCGGAGAAGCCTTTCTAGAAAGGAAGTCAGACTCTTCATTAACATCAGGTTGGAGTAGCTCACAATATCAACAACAAGTGTTTTCAAAAGTAGGTTATTTTCATCGAAAAGATAATCGTACTGAAAGTTTGAGTGCCTATGAAGGAAATGAAGCAGGCGAGCAATTTGAGTTTTATAGTTTACTTGATGAAGAGCAATCCCGCGGTATTGATATTGAAGTATGGCAAGACGGTGATACAGACTTATTTATCACTTTATATCGCCCGACATCGGATATTGTCGATATATTCCCTGGGAGCTAAATTGTGAGTAGAAAATTACCTGAAAAATGGCAGTCTTCGATAAAAGCAGTAAAGGCAGTGCAAGTTGCTTTTGATATGGATGAAAAAATTCAATTAGCCATTCGAACACAAGCGTTGCACGCAGGTCTGAGTCCATCAGATCAAATTAGGGATATTTTAGGTCTTCCAACCAATAAGCGTCCTAAACGCCCTCGTTTGACCGTTAGCTTAGCGCCTGCTGATTATGAAGTTTTAGCATTAAAATATGACTTAGATCCAGAACAACAACTGGAAATTAAACGAAAATTGATGGATGATTTAGTTAACCATGTTACTGATAATGCAAAGTAGCAATAATTAATGACTTCAAAATATAAGAACAATAATGATTAGACATTCACTTACACCCTATACGATCGATGAATTTGGTATTAAAAATTACAAATCTCGATATATTTTATTATTAACTATTTTAACCCTTTATTTGATTATGGCAGGTGCTGCACAGCTGCTGTTAGGCTTTGAATCATCAGATCCTAATGCCAATATCACTTCCTATAGTAACGCTTTTTGGGCGCTTCAAATGAGTTCAAGTACCATAGGTTTTGGTGATTATTATCCTGTCACGAATGAAGGGAGAGTCATAGTTATGACTATGTTCTATATCGGTGTTGGGTTAATGAGTTTTATCGGTGCGCAATTTATTAATCGTTTTTTTGGCTTTTCTAATACGAATGTAAAAAACAGAGAGTTACGTAGACAGAATAAAGAAATACTCGACCATAATAAACAACTCGAAATAAAAATTGATATGTTAGTTTCCAAAATAGAAGAAGTCATTAAAAAATCAGCTAAATAGCTCATTATTTATTTGAATAATTATTGATGGATACAATTCTATTATTGTATGACATGCTTAACTTCGAAATATAAAAAAGAGAAAATACAATGTTAATAAAAAAAATTGCATTAATAGCGATTGCAATAACCGTAACAGGTTGTGCTAACAATGATGGATTAGAAGAAAGTGTTAGTAGCCTAACTCAAAAAGTTGATACATTAACAAATAAAATTAACGCATTGACCGATGAGGTTGCCTCTATAAAAGACCAACAAAGCATGAACAACGAATCAATTGAGGGTGTTAAATCATCTGTTGAAAGTGCTAAATCATCTATTGATATTGCTAATGAACGAATGGATAACATTGCTTCTAGCTACAAAAAATAATAGTTAAACGATTAAAAATAAAAAACACGAAATTGACTTGGTCAACTTCGTGTTTTTTATGTCTGTCATTTAGCTACGGTAAACTATCAGTTATTGGTTAGCCAAAAATTGCACGCATTAAGCCAATCGCTTGCTCAACACTTTTACCGTTTTTCACTTGGATAACAATTGAGTCACGTTTACCTTGCATATATTCAGGTAAATCATCAGAAGTTAATGCTCTATCAACTAAAACTTCTGCTGATTCTTTACTGCGTTTTTTAGGCGTAGCTTTAGATTTTGTCATCGCTTTATTGCGAACTTTATCTCGTAGGCGAATGAAGTTTGAGTTTTCTGCTAAATCAACATCAGCAAAGAGAAATAGATCAATTAATACTGCGCGGTTATTCCATATAGCCAACTCATAATTTACTTCACTATTAGCCATCTCACTGGTATCAGTTGAATCACTTTTTTCATTTTCAGCGACGATTTGAGCATTCGCTTCTGGTTTAGCATGATGCCACCAAGGAAATGTACGTAAAGTTCCAATTAAGTCGTGCCAATATGAAGAAAAATCGGTATTTTTAAATTTAGCAATTGATAAGCCCTGACATAAGATATCAATTTTATTATTGTTCAGTGCAATAAATTGATCGGGTCTACGCATAGCTAATAGACGAGTTGCTGCAGCTAAAGGTGCTTTCTCACCTTGAGCTTTGTCTTGGGTGTGTTCTTTAAAAATTTGTTGAAAATCATTAACAAAATTTTGATAGTCATCATGATTTACTTCACCCGTTAAAGGGATATGCGCTAATGCCGAATCAAACTTCTCAGGAGATTTTGCTAATAAGGTATGGAAAACTTTCGCACCTTTCGTTGCAGCAAACCATTCAACATCAAAATTATAGATACTGTAATCATGATTAGTCGTGTGCTTTCCGGCAAAAGCTAAACGATCTTCTTCAATTAAACCAGCTAACGACTGTTGACGAACTTCATCGAGGTAGCTAAGTAAACGTAAACGTTCATCTAATGCATGGATCTTATTTTGTTGTTCTATAAAACCAACAAATATTGGCCAAGGGGCAATACGAGCCATCTTAAACTGGCTAATGCTAAAACCAACTTCAAGAGTCTCTTGTAATTTCTTTAACGGTAAAAACTGTTCTTCATCTAAAAGATCCATATTTAGATCTTCACGACATAATCGAATTAATTCACCACACCAACTAAGAAAGTTATCTGGACGTTGTGAAACTTTAACAGCCATTAAATTTAAACTTAGTGGCGTAAAGTATTTTAGGGCATTTTGATAAACCTGGTTTTCAGCAGCCGACAAAGACATTTGAACAGGTGAAGATAACAATTTTTTCATTAAACTTTACAAACTCCAATATGAGGATTATTGCTAGACATGCCTTAAGCATAGACTATAAATAACTTAGAAAAGGCGAGGATAATACCCATTTATTAGGTTATAGCAATAAATTGAACTCATTATAATAAAATAATATCTTTCTGACCAATAATATCTGAGTAAATCAGTGAAACCAGGTTTCCGCTATTGTTTTAGTAAGGATATCACTGCTACAGCGCTAGCGCCTTAATCTCGTGATAAGGTCCATTAGATATAATCTATAGACAAAATAATGATAACTGTGACAAGTCGTTAGCTATTTCTCACTAAACTTTATTATAAGTTATTTTTCTGTTAATTTAATTACAAAGACATTCGTAGTTAAATTATTCTGCGGTTAATCAAGAGAAAAAATTAGGATAACAAATGAAAAGTGTAAAAGTAATTTCCATTTTCATGCTCACACTCGTTTTATCAGCTTGTTCAACTAAATCTGTAAATAGCCCTCAGCCACAAATTGCTAAGCAACAGATCAACATTCCTATTAATGACAGTTTATTTATCCAAACAAAAACAACACAATTAAATGAACAAGCTATATTTTCTTTAACACTAGAACAACAGAATAAATTTCTATTAAAATTTAACAAACACATAGCACTCGGCTTTAAACCCCACACAGCACTTTATGAAATACTTAAGGAAAAAATTACTGACTTCACCTATTACGGTGAAACATATAATGCTACGACAGTAATGGAGCTTAATAAGGGAAACTGTATGAGTTTGGCAATTTTAACCACCGCTTATGCTAAGCTTGTTGGTTTAGAGTTTTCATATCGTGTAGTCCATACGCTACCTATATTCTCTAAAAAAGATGACGTAGTTTTATCTTCATCTCATGTACAGACCATTATTTATGATCCCACCTTTGTCCCTGATAAAAGTTTTTTTTACCTTTCTACACCTAGAATAGCAATTGATTACTTTCCAAATAAATGGAATCGCAAAGGGAAATCATATTCTTATAATGCGTTTATAGCTATGTACTATAAGAACCTTGCCGCAGATGCTCTCGTCGAAAAAGATTTATCTAAATCATTTATTTATGCCAATAAAGCCTATGAATATGATACTAAGAATATAGATACCATTAATTTATTAGCCGTTATTCACCGTAGAGCGGGAGACATAAAAACGGCAGAAGAAATATACAAAGTAGCTTTAGACATAGGGAAACCGAACATCTCATTGTTAAGTAATTATATTATGCTCCTTAAGTCTCAACAACGAATGGAAGAGGTAGCAGTACTACAAAATAAAATGAATAAATTAGACGATATGAATCCATATCAATCATTAGGAGAAGCTTTTAATGCCAGAAGAAGTGGCAACATAAAACAAGCCGAAGTGTTTTTTAAAAAGACACTAAAAAAAGCCCCTTATTTAAATCAAGCCTACATGGGGTTATATCATATTTATGTAAAGCAACAAGAAATGGATAAGGCTCAAGCAATGCTGATTAAAGCATTAGAATGGACCTATGAGCTTGATGAAAAAAAACTATACAAACAAAAACTTTATAGTATTAGCCAAATGATTGCTAAAAACAGCTAAACCATGAGCAATGCTATTTGCAATAGTTGCCTGCCTTTGAGTCAATACAAAGATAAGTAAACATTGCTCAAGCAAATATAAAAGGTAGTTAACGGCTTAATGCTTTGATATCGAAATGATGGCTTCAGCGCCTTTAACCTCTTTTCTATTCGTTAATGTTAAAAGCCCGCCATGGTTAAATAAAATTTGTTTACACAAAGCTAAGCCAATGCCACTACCTTGGGGTTTAGTACTGTAAAAAGGTACAAACAAGTTTTCTTTGTTGGCAATTCCAGTACCTGAATCACAAATATGAATATGAAAATACTTATCGTCTTCTTGGCAAAAAACTTCAATCCTTTTATTCTCACTTTTATGCGAGCCTTCCATCGCCTCTTTTGCGTTTTTAAATATATTAATAAAAACTTGTTCAAGTTGAGCTTTATCTGCATTGATATGCATATGATCTATTTCAAGGTACTTTTCTGGGAATGAAATATTGCAATCACTAAATAATGCCACACAATTATTAAGGAAACCTTGCAAGGCAAAGGAGCTTTTATTAGGTTCAGGTAAATGTGAAAGCTGGCTATAGCTCGCAATAAATGAGCTAAGGGAGCTTGCTCTTTCATTAATAATATCTATACCTGTTAATAACGAGTTTCGATTCAGCTCTTTATTCTCGTCTTGTAATTTTGTTCGCATTGATTGACTGATGCTGGAGATTGGCGTTAAAGAGTTGTTCATTTCATGGCTTAATACACGTAATAAACTCTGCCATGATTTACGTTCTTTTTCTAAAAGTAATCGCTGAGCCGAAGTGATTAAAAAGAGTTGATGTTGCTTGCCTTCACTCAAAAAGTATTCTTTAAAGAGGAAATGTTCCCCTCTCAGTTGAGGGAGTTCAAAATCAATAATACCGCTAGGTGTTTCGATAATGATTTTCCCTATTGCTAGACTTGTAAACATTAAATGCGCTTGCTGAGACATATCTATTTGTAATAATTTTTGCGCAGAATCATTTGCCATAACAATTCGCCCTTGCTCATCTACAGCCAAAACCATTGCATCCATTTGTTGCATGATGCGGTCAAGTAATTGTCGGCTCTCTTTTGCTTCAATTTTACTTAAAGCCAGTGTATCTGCCAGGTTATTCACCAAGGTGAGTAATTCTTGAAAAGCTATATTATCTTGATCTCGGCCACGCAAACTATAATCACCATCGATCATGGATTCAATAATGTTGGACAAAGTTCTAATTTGTTGCTGAGAGCGTTGCTGAGAAATAACAACAATAAACACAGCGACTAGCGCTAAAATGATATTAATAAAAGCAATCAAATAGCCTGAAACATTCGCTAATAAAAGCGCCATTGTCGTAATAATCAAACACGGCAAACATAAAAACAATGCCAATAAGCTATGATTATTTTTGTGCTTTCGTTGTGATTTAGTCAAGGCCGTATTTACTCATGCGACGGTAAAAGCCACTACGACTTAAACCTAAAGATTTTGCAGTTTCAGTCGCATTACCCCGGTGATATTTCAAACGATTAATTAACGATAACTTTTCTATCTCATCTAAAGATAATGACGAATTAGTCGCTAACTTATCACTATCACTTTCTTCTACATCACCTGCAGATTGATAGATATCTTCGAGTAATAAATCGCGTGCACCTATCGTTGTTTTTTTACAGGTAAAAAGTAATTTTTCCATAAGATGACTTAGTTCACGTATATTACCCGGCCAAGTATACTGCTGTAATTTATCAAGAGCCTCTGGTGAAAGCTCAGGCGCGACAATATTATATTTTCCACTAAAGCTTTGTAAAAAGTAATTAGCTAAGGGTTCAATATCTTCAATACGTTCATGTAATGAAGGCACACGGAATTGAATGGTATTCAGCCGATAAAATAAATCTTGCCTAAATTGTTGTTCACTGATCGCTTTGGCTAAATCACAGTTAGTCGCAGAAATAATACGTACGTCTGCGCTGAGTGATTTACTACTGCCAACGACTTCAAATTTTCTCTCTTCTAATACTCGTAATAATTTAGCTTGTTGAGCCATTGGAATATTGGCAAGTTCATCTAAAAACAGTGTTCCTTGCTCCGCCATTTCAAAACGGCCAATACGGTTTTCTTTGGCGTCAGTAAATGCACCTTTTAAATGACCAAACATTTCACTTTCAAAAAGACTTTCAGGAATAGCGCCCATATTGACAGGGACAAAAGAATTTTCTGAACGTGATGACCGTTGATGAACATAGGAAGCCAACATGCTTTTTCCGGTACCATTATCCCCCGTCAGTAGAATACTCATGTCACTTTTAGCCAATTCTTCTAATGATGATAGTAACGTTTTCATCGCTGGAGAATGTGCAATGATCCCTGTGTTTACAGGGAATGTTTGCGAACGAAGCATTTTATTTTCTTGATTAAGGCGGTTCAGCTTTTTATCAATACTCGCTAACTTCAATTGCGTATTAATCGCACTGAGCATACGTTCATTGTTCCAAGGTTTTTGAATAAAATCTTTGGCGCCAGCACGCATTGCATCAACGGCAATATCTATGGTTGCCCACCCAGTCATGACTATAATAGGAAGGTTTTCATCGAATTGTTGTATAGCTTCAACCAACTGTAACCCTTCACTGCCAGAAGTGGTGTCTTGCTGAAAATTCATATCAATCAGTACGAGATCAACACTTTCCCGTTTAAGGTTTTCCAGCACAGCTTCAGGAGTAGTCATCGCTATAATGTCGAAATTCTCTTCCGACAACATATATTTTAAGCTGGCAATAATATTCAAGTCATCGTCAGCGATTAAGATTTTTTTATTTTTCACAGTATTAATACTTACACCATTGATTAATATTAGTATATCGCCCTTACAGTAAGGGCGATAGCTTTTACTTTCTAAGACTTATTCGTAACGAAGCGCTGAGCTAGGCTCCATTTTAACTGCCCGCCTGGTTGGTGCATATATTGCTAACATTACAATGGTAGACAAACCAATGACTACCGTTAAAGCAAGAACAACATATAAATAAGTAGGAAATATACCTTCCGACATTTTATTAACACCAAAAGCAATCAATACAAAAAGGATCAAAGCTAAGCCTAAACCTTTAATCAATTGTTTAGCTCCTTGTTTTAAGAACATATTGATTATGCTTTTATCGGTAGCACCTACTGCGCGTCTAATTCCAACTTCATGAGTACGTTGTCCTACTGAGTTAGCTGTTAAACCATAAATACCAACAAGCGCTAGCATCAAGGCAAAGAAACCCGTACCAAAAGTGATGTTTGACGTTAACTGCATGATATCACGCATCATGCCTCTATTTTTCTCTGCAGGCTGAACTGCATAAAAGAGGTCAATAGTGCGATCTGTTTTATACAATGCTTGATAAAATATTTCTTCGCTATTAATCAATTCGCCTTCTATCAGGTAATACAGACTTTGAAAAGAAGTCATAAACTGTAAACCCGAAGTATAAACTTCATCAGCGCTATCAAGCTTACCGAGCATAGTTTTGGGATTCATACGATTTGTTACAACGCCAACAATAAATAGTTTTTCGTTTTTATCATTTATCTTAAGTTGAAAGCTTTTGCCCACTACCGACTCGCCTGGCCAATATCGACTCGCCATTGACTGGCTAATTAGAGCAACTTTACGGTTACCTTCCTTGTCTTGATGATTTAAAAAACGTCCATCAAGCAGAGCAACACCAACAGTATCTGTTTCTCCTATAAGACTAAGTGTATCAACAGTTGGCTTACTTTTTTCATCCGTATAATCAACGCCCTCTAATGTTAAAGTAAAATCTCCTAACCAGTTATTCAACATCACATCAACAACTCTAGGGTGACTTTTAATGTCTGCAATTAAGCTTTGATAAAAGGCAACTTGCTGCTGTGTTTCTGCATACTTGTTCTCAGGTAAACTGAGTCTCGCTCTCATCACATTAGTATAATCATCGCCCGTTTCTAAGTTAACCAATTTATTAGAGACATAGCCCGACATCGATCCAATGAGCATTAATATTGCAACAAGAAATACTTGAGTCGTTACTAAAAACCTTGATAAACGTCCTGCTTTTTTCCCTTGTGCCCCACGCGTACCGTCACGTAATGTTGTATTAATGTCTTGATTTGCTGAGCGCCAAGCAGGTAAGAATGATGACAAGAAAATCGTAACTAAAGTGAACGCAATTGCCATCAATAACGTTTCTTTATCCATACCCCAGTTCCACCAGAATACTAAAGCTTGGTCATTCCATGAATGAAGAATAATATCTGTGTAATGTAAAGCAGCACCTACAAGTAACACTGACAAAACACCACCCAGCACAGTAATAATAATGCCTTCCCACATTAACTGACTCACTAAACGATTGTGTGATGCTCCTAAAGCGGCACGTATTGCTGTCTCTTTTTGACGTTCAATAGCACGTGCAAGTAAAAGATTTCCTACATTAATACAAGCAAGTAATAGGATCATTCCAGCGATCACATTTAAAAAGGTAAAAATCATAGTGCCGTCACCGGCCATTTGTGCAAAGGGAAATGACCAAAAACGTACTGATTTATTGCCTGTCTCTAAATCAAACTCCGTAGCATTTTGTTGATATATGGTATTAATTTCCTGGCTTAATACTTGTTCTGCTTCATCCTTACTGACACCTGGTTTTATGCGGCCGTACAGATAAACATGAATAGGATTATTCGCGGTCTTTTGTATAAAGGATGGATCTATAGGCAACCAAATATGACTCGAACCTGGAAAACGGTACCCTTGAGGCATAACACCAACAATTTCAGTAACGATATCATTGACAATAATCGTCATACCAATAACATTTTTATTGGATGAATAATCATTACTCCAAACATGGGAACTAATAACAGCAACGGGTGAAGCTCCCGCTTCCATATCTGAAGCTTGCAATGTTCGTCCTACAACCGCTTTTGTTCCACTGAAGTTAAAAAAACCTGCATCTACATAACTTCCATATACATTTTTTCCACTATCTTCAAAAGATAATCTGAAATCTTGTTTATCATAGATACCAAACTCACTGAGTACCGTTTGTTTGTCCTTAATCATAAAGAATTCATAAGAAGTCCATAACTGAAATTCACCATTGAACTCCGCATTAACTGACAAAATGCTATCACCGTTAGGTAAGTCCAAATCCTTATGCATGGTTGAATACAAAAATGAAAAAGTAAATAAACTGATGGAAAGACCACCAACTAGAACAGCTAAAGTCATCGCGGTGAATTTAGGCGACTTAAAAAGTAATCTAAAGGCGTATTTTATATCGATAAGTGTAGACATACTTCCTCCTATCCCACAGCTAATTCAGGTGCAGGCATTGCATTGGTATTATTTTTTATGTTTTTGTTATCGGCAATTAAGCGCCCATCAAACATCTCTAAACAACGGTCTGCTCGTTTTGCTGATGCAGGGTCGTGTGTCACCATGCATATAGTTGCCCCTTCTTGATGAAGTTTATCAAGTAGCGTTAATACCGCTTCCGCATTTCTTGAATCTAAATTACCTGTAGGTTCATCGGCCAGAATAATGGCTGGATCGTTAACTAAAGCACGTGCAACGGCAACACGCTGTTGCTGACCACCAGAAAGCTGTGATGGAAAGTGGTCTTTACGGTGAGACATCTCAACTTTTTCTAAGACTTGTTGTACTTTGCTTTCAATCTCATTTTTTGACAAACCTTTTTGATACGTTAACGGTAACATCACATTTTCAAAAACCGTCAAATCGGAAATTAAATTAAATGACTGGAAAACAAAACCAATTTGTTCGCTGCGAATTTTTGCTCTTTGATCACGAGATAATGATGAAACATCGACACCATCTAATTCATAACTACCATGGGTTGGCGAATCAAGTAAGCCAAGCAGTGACAATAGCGTAGACTTACCACAGCCAGACTGGCCACTTAATGAAATATACTCACCTTTTTGAATGGTTAAATTAACGGTATCAATAGCACGTGTTTCTATTTCTTCTGTTAAAAATCTTTTACTGATTTCTTTTAATTCGATTAATATGCTCATTTTAATTCCTTTACTGTGTCTGTTACGTTTATCTTTATATAAATAGGTATTATTAGTTAATCATGACTTCTTGGTGCTCTTGCCAGCTCGTTGTGTCTGAAATAATAATTTCATCTCCGACCACCAACCCAGAAAGTATTTGAATTTGATTTACTGAACTCTGCCCTAGTTTTACCTTTTGTTTTTGGGCAAATTCTTTATCATTAATCAATTTATATAGACCTGCGTCACTGTAGCGAGGGGCAAATACCGGGCGTTTAACATAAAGCGCATCAGCAATGTTACTCACCTCGATTAAGCCATCTACCGTTAAATCAGGCCGAGCATCATTAGGCAATTCACTATTCAGCTGCACATCAATTTGAACCATGCCAGCATTTACAGCAGGGTCAATACGAATAACTTCACCAGTGATTTTATTGCTTCGAGTATCAACAACAACGATTTGCCCTAAGGTAATATCACTGACTTTATTTTCTTGAACTTGAAGCTCAGCAAAAAGTGAACGCTGATCCGCAATTAAGACCACACTACCACCAACTTGAACTTGCTCACCTAACGCGAGAGAAACTTGCTGAACCACACCATTCGTTGTCGCTTTTACGGCTAAAGCATCGACTTGATCTTTGATACGTTGATAGTTATTTTCCACTAAACCTAAACGTGCAGCCTGAGCCGTTTTCGACGCTAATAAACTCGCTTTCATTTTTTCAACTTTTTGCTGTTGTGATAACCAATATTGATTTTGTTGCCTAACGGCTAACTGACTACGCTGATAATCAAGGGCTGATACTGTGGCATTTTTTTGTTCTATTAATTGGGTTTCTGCATCAAGCTTTAATTTGCTGCTTTGGTAGCTATAATCAGCTTCGACAACTGAGTTTTCTAAATCAAGTAATTGAGATTCAAGTGATATATAAGCCGCATAATTTTCAGCCTTCTTCGCCTCAAATTCCCAACGTGCTTTTTCTAATTCTCTGTGCAGCTCAGGATTAGAAAGTTGCATGAGGATTTGTCCTTTATTAACAAGTGCTCCCGCTTTTACAAAAGCTTGTTCAACACGACCAGAAACTTGTGCTGAAACCCAACGAATATAGACAGGTTTTAAAACCCCCGTTGCTCTAACGTTCACTTGGAAACGGCCTTGTTCAACAACGGCTGTAACTAATTCACTTTGTTTAACAATGAAAGATGCATCGCCCATGAAATTCTTTAGTTTATACGTGGCGAAAGCCAACATCAGTACAACTGGCACATACCAATATTTACGCCACAAAGGTGTTGCTTGTTTTTCTCTTTGTATATCCATACTTTATGCTACATTTTAGTGAAGAAGAATTAAGTTATGTATTACAAGAGACGTGCCAACAAACAAGGCCACATAAATCATTGTTATTTAAATAAAAAAACACATTGAATTTTTCTGTTGAAATATCTATGTATCGGAATCGACACACGGATAAAATGAAGCTGTCGCATTTATGGAACAGAATCATCACGACTTGCAATTACAGACGATTAAGTGAGAAAGTAATGTAATAAGCGCATAATAATAATAAAGGAAGCAATATGACCTTAATGCAAAAAGTTTACTGGTTTATTACGAGCATAGGTAACATCAGTGCCCTAATTTTACTCAGTCAAACATCTAGTTGGCTCAACTTACTGCTTTTATTGTTCACTGTTTCGTATAGCTTAATCGGTTATTACGATCTTAATTACAGTAAACACAACCTTAACAAGCTCTATCCTGTAGTTGCTTATTTACGGTATTTTTTAGAATCATACCGAGTTGAAATACAACAATACTTTATTGCAAATGACACCGAAGAACGCCCTTTTAATCGCGAACAACGAACCTTAGTTTATCAACGTTCCAAAAACATTCGTGATACTGTTGCTTTTGGTACGCAACGAGATTTATTGGCTGAAAATTATTTAAGTTTATGGCATTCACTTGCCCCTAAAACCCTCACTAACTCAGCAAAGCGCATCGAAATTGGTGGCGCTGATTGTCGTCAACCTTACCAAGCTTCTTACTTAAACATTTCAGCAATGAGCTTTGGCTCTTTAAGCGCAAATGCAATTGCTGCCCTCAACTTAGGCGCTAAAAAAGCAAATTGCTATCACAATACCGGTGAAGGCGGAGTTAGCCCTTATCACTTAAAGCATGGCGGTGATATTGTTTGGCAAATAGGCACGGGATTGTTTGGTTGTCGTGATCATCAAGGTAATTTTGATGAACAAAACTTTATAGAAACTGCGACTAAACCACAAATAAAGATGATTGAGATAAAATTGAGCCAAGGTGCTAAACCCGGTCATGGTGGTGTATTGCCTAGAGCTAAAATAACACGAGAAATTGCCAACATTCGTAATATACCCACAGATAAAGACTGTGTTTCCCCTGCGGTTAATCCTGAATGTACGACTCCGATAGCTTTATTAAATTTTGTAAAAAAACTAAGAGAACTTAGTGATGGCAAGCCTGTGGGTTTTAAGCTTTGTATTGGTAACCCTGCTGAGTTCCTTAGTATTTGTAAAGCCATGCTTAAAACAGGAATAATGCCAGACTTTATTACTGTAGATGGTGCAGAAGGAGGCACTGGTGCTGCACCTATTGAGTTTTCAAACCGTCTTGGCATGGTGTGTTTAGAAGCTGTAAGTTTTGTAAACAATGCATTAATCGGGGTTGGTTTACGCAGTCAAATACATATTATTGCTTCAGGTAAAACGGCAACCAGTTTCGATTTATTATCAAAAATAGCGATAGGCGCTGATTCAGTTAATGCTGCGCGCACCATGATGCTTGCGCTTGGTTGTGTTCAATCAAAGCAATGTAATACCAACCACTGCCCAACAGGCATTGCTACACAAGACCCAGCACGAAGCAAAGCCATTGATCTGGTAGATAAAAGCGACCGAGTGAAAAACTTTCATGATAATACTTTAGCCAGTTTCTATGAACTTGTTGGCAGTATGGGACTTGATGATCCCGCTAAACTCATGCCTCAAATGATCAAACGACGTTCTCCTTATGGTCGTTTAATTTCTGTAGGTAGTTTAAGTAAACCCCTTGAGGCTAATGCCTTATTAAATATGTCTGAACTCTCGGAAGATTCAGATCTCTCAAACCATTATTCTCCATGGCAACACTGGTGGAATAGCTGTAGCGCTGAACAGTTTTATGTTGAGGATAATTTTATTTTACAGCCAGAAGAAAGGGCGTTGTAAAAATAATCTAATACAAATTGAGTTTGTTGCCACTCCCGAAATACAAATAAAACATATATTTTGTGACGGAGTTTACTTGTGAACCATCACGAAACCCGTAATTTTTCATAGTACTCCTAAAGCAACTGCTTTAGGAAAGTGCTAGGGACTGTTATCATAGCCGGCAATTAAATATCCTTACTATAAGCAAAGTACATGTCGATAAAATCTTTAGAACGTATCACTATTGAACCAAAAACTCCTGCCACTTCATGTGTTATATGGCTTCATGGTCTTGGCGATTCAGGAGATGGGTTCGCTCCTATTGTTCCCGTATTAAATTTACCGAAAACTCATGGTATACGTTTTATTTTTCCACACGCACCAGAGCAACCGGTTACGATCAACCAAGGTTATGTAATGCGTTCTTGGTACGATATTAAGAGTATGGATTTGCATAATCGTGCAGACATGCCCGGCGTACTTGAGTCTGAAAGTGCTATTCATGCACTTATCCAACAACAGATCGACTCGGGTATTGCAGCTGATAAAATAGTACTTGCCGGCTTTAGCCAAGGTGGCGTGGTAAGTTTATTTACTGGCCTTAGATATCCTAAAAAATTAGCGGGTATAATGGCGTTATCGTGTTATTTACCGACAGCTGACCGTTTACCTGATCACTTAACAGTTGAAAACAAAAACACCCCCATTTTACAAAACCATGGAGAGCAAGATGACGTGGTACCTATGGGCTCGGGTAAAATGGCTAACCAACTGCTGATCAATGCGGGATATAATGCAAAATGGCAATCTTACCGCATGCCGCATAGTGTGTTACCAGAACAACTGAGCGACATATCAGCTTGGCTTGTGACTACATTATTAAAATAGTGCCGAAGTTGTAAATTTGAACACCGTCGCTCCTCGGCACCGCAACATTGCCTCCATGGATGGAGGTACTTATTATTTGTCGGGAACAAAAATGACGTGCAGGAAGCACTAATGCCGAGAAGGCATGGATGCCTATGAACGGCCATGACCGTTGACGTGCAAGGATGCACTAATGACTTGAAAGACAGGATGTCTGAGAAAGGCCATCCTGAACATACACGCTCCTTGCCATCCATGGCACCGCGACATACCGTTCATCCTGAACATACACGCTCCTTGCCATCCATGGCACCGCGACATACCGTTCATCCTGAACATAAAAAAGCCGACATTATTGTCGGCTTTATTTTTTAGTTAAGTGGTAAATAACTGATTAGCTGTTTACAACCAATTCAATACTGCTGGTATCTTGCATAGAATTTTTGAATAAGCCTGCTTCATCAAAAATCACCCGATCTTCATAACCACTAAACCAGATAGCGTCTGGATTACGACCAACAATTGCAACCTGACCTTTATTGTGTGCCCCTGCTGCGCCGCGTAATAATTTGAAGATTACTACACCATGCTCAGTACCAGGTACGCCAGGCATAGGTTCATTAGTTACGGCAACAACTTCAGTTTTCCCTAAGTAGTGAGTAATTGACAGTCTTGCATGAGCTTCTACACCAGAAAGGCCTTTTTGCGAATCGTTGAGTAACTTCCATGCTTCTTCAATGGGTAAATTAAAGGCTTTATGACCAATAATATCGCGACCACAAAAGAAGTAGTGATTTTCAATGCGGTTGCGCTTTAATTCCCGTTGCATAATACGTATGGCAGACGCGTCGTTACTAATACCTTTTATAAAAGGGGCTTGGTTTTCAATAGATATCCAGTTTCTATTCGCTAACTGCTCTACAGCTCTACGAGTACTTTCTACCCACATCAAGCCACCATCAGGATTTTCGATGAAATTACGATTCTCATCTTTTTGTAAAAATTCATCAGGGTGATTAAAGTGCACCATCATGCGAAAACGAATGCCTGGATACGCGGCATGAAAATCGTCCATCATGGCGAAAAATTCTTTATCGAAACGGTCAGGGAAAAAAGCAAGTTCTTTGGTACCGATACGAATATTTTCAATGCCTGCGTCAGCTAGTGCCGAAAACCATTGGGCTAAGTTTTTGTTAAGTAGCACCATAGGATCGCCACCTGACATCAATATTTCACGCAGTTTTTCACGGCCTGTCTCAGGATGAACGCCGTTATTGTCAGCAACAATTTTATTATGTTCATTGATATAATTAACGAGTTCAGAAATTTGCGCTAAACCTTTACGTTCAGCGGTACCATCTTCACGAGTAATTTCTTTTTTGGCAATGAGCTCTTCACGATAACAGAATCGACAATGGGCAGAACACGTTGACGCAACATAAATGAGTCCAAGCTCATATTTATGAATTAAACCTTCAACCGGGCTGTAGCTCATTTGATTACCTGGATCTGGCGCACCTTGCATATCAAATGTTTCAGCAGGGCTTGCTTTAACTAAGGTTTGTAGTGGTAAACTGTTTTTTGCTAAATCGTAATAATGACGCGTAATTTTAACTGGCATGCGAGATTCAATATCTTGCTCAGTTCCTTTTATCGCAATAAGTGCCTTTTTTTCATCTTCAGAATAAAAATTTAACATATCCTCAGGAGCACGATCATCAAGGAACTTCTTTAAACCATTAATGATTTGTCTGTCGTGTCTGCCATTTTCTACTTTATCTAGAAATTCCTGAGCTTTAGGGGTAGGGATATATTTTTCTGCCTTTGCCATTTTTATTCCTTAAGTTAAGTGAAGCAATAACTTTAAGTCATGTTGTTAACTCATACATCATTCATATGAAATACAATAAACTTAAAGGTAAGTGTATATATTTCAATCATAGTGTACTATCGAGCAATGAGCTTCAAACGACTTTAACTCATTCAAAGATTACCTTTGGTAATGACATAAAGAAAACACATGGAAAAAATTGATGGCGTTTCAAAGAAAATTACTCCCCAGTACCAGCATGTTAATGGCATTTGATGCCTCAGCTAGAACTGGAAGCTTTACTGCTGCAGCGCTAGAGTTAAATTTAACGCAAGGAGCAATTAGTCGCCAAGTACAAGCACTAGAAGAGCAGTTAGATATTGAGTTATTCACTCGCATTAAACGCACAATTCATTTGACTGACAAAGGTGAAGTGTATGCAAAAGAAGTTCATCAAGCCTTGCAGCTTATTTTAAATGCTTCATTAAGAGCAATAACTAGTCCAATGAGCGGTACGTTGAATCTAGCAATTTTACCCACTTTTGGTGCGCGTTGGTTAATCCCTAAATTTGCCGATTTTTTAGAAAAGCATCCAGATATTACCGTTAATTTTGTTTCCAAATTAGCGCCGTTTGACTTTCACAGTGAGAACCTCCATCTTGCTATTCATTACGGCTCTCCAGATTGGCCTAACACTCAAAGCACATTTTTGATGGGGGAAGAATCTATTCCTGTATGTTCACCAAAATTATTAGAAAAGCAGCGTTTAGACAATATCGATGATTTGAAAAAGCTCCAACTTTTGCACTTAGCAACACGGCCTCAGGCTTGGCAAGATTGGTTTTTACAAAATAAAGCAAAACCTCCAACAAATCAGGGAATGTTATTTGAACAAGTCTCCATTATTGCTAAAGCAGCCACTGCTGAATTAGGTGTCGCATTACTCCCTAAATTTTTAATTCAAAGTGAACTCGATAAAAAAGAACTTGTCCCTGCGCTTAATTTGCCAGTAACCAGTAGTTTTGGCTATTATTTAGTTACCCCCCATGAGCAACTCACTTACCCACCAGTGGTGGCTTTCACAAAATGGTTATTAACTGCTGCGAAAACATAAACAACTACCTCAACTCATACATCTTTTAATTGCCCATCAAACAGTAACCTTTATATTTCAATGCATTAAGACTTTACGAAGTAATGTTTCTCTCTTAATTGTTCACAATATTTCGATAATACTCTCACGATCCTTTAGCTTTTCACATTTATTAGCTATACCTAACATAAGATTTCTTTAAACTAGACTGACTATGGCATTATCATTTCTTGATCAAACAGAAGAGCCCACACTCCCGCCTTGGAAAGTCGTTATTGTTGATGATGAAAAAGATATTCACACTATCACTAAAATGGCATTAAAACGTTTTACCTTAGATGGCCGCGGCTTGATTTTTCTTCATGCATATTCAGCAGAAGAAGGAAAAAAATTACTGTCTAAAGAAGAAAATGTTGCCTTAGTATTTTTAGATGTAGTGATGGAAACTGATGATGCCGGTCTTATGCTAGCCAAGTGGATGCGTGAAGAGCTAGACAATCATTTCACAAGAATTGTCCTAAGAACAGGACAGCCAGGACAAGCGCCAGAAGAAAAAGTTATCGTGGATTATGATATTAACGATTACAAAGAAAAAACCGAACTGAACCGAACTAAGTTATTTACCACAGTAATTACAGCATTACGCGCCTATCGCGATATTATAAAAATTGAAGACGCGCGTATTTACCAAGAGCTTTACCGTTCCGGTTTAGAGCGCGTTATAGCTTCAACGAGTAGTGTTTTAGAACAGCGCACCCTACAACAATTTTTTAATGGCTTGTTACAACAAGTCGTCTCTCTATTACGAAATGATCAAGCTAGCGCTCTATTACAAATAACAGGGATTGGCGCCATTTATTCGGAACATGACTATCGTGTTATTGCCCAAATCAGTAATGACAATGGCGACGACTCAATTGACAGTGAAATATACCAATATTTAAACAAAGCAATTGAACGCAAATGTAGTATTTACGAAGATAATATTTTAGTCGGGTATTTTCCAAGTCAAGGAGATAAAGTTAGCTTACTATTTTTAAAAGGAATTCAGCACTTAAATAGTATTGACCGAAAATTACTGGAAGTGTTTTCAGGAAATGTCAGCTTAGCCTTTGACAACTTATTGTTAAATAATGAAATTATCGACACCCAAGAAGATCTAATTTATCGCTTAGGTGATGTTGTAGAATCTCGTTCGCACGAAGCAGGAAATCACATCAGACGAATGGCAGAAGTTAGCTACCTTATTGCTAAAAAAATGGGGCTATCTCAGAAAGATTGTGATCTATTAAAACAAGCAGCACCTATGCATGACATAGGTAAAGTCGCAACCCCAGATGCTGTACTTCTCAAGCCAGGGAAACTTGATTATGATGAAATGATCATTATGAAACATCATCCTCAAATTGGCTACAATATATTACACGGGTCGAAACGCCCTATTTTGCAAAACGCGGCGATTATTTCTCAACAGCATCACGAAAAATTTGATGGCAATGGTTATCCTCATGGCTTGTCTGGTGAAGATATACACATATTCGCACGCATTGTCGCTGTGGCAGATGTCTTCGATGCTTTAACACATAAACGTTGTTACAAAGAAGCTTGGCCTATAGAACAAGTGATCCAAACAATGAAGGAATCGTCTGGAACTCACTTTGACCCTGCAGTACTTGATACTTTACTTGAAAATATAGATAAAGCGTTAACGATTAATGACAAATATCCAGATTAACCATGAATTTCCGCTTTAGTGAGCACTTGCCTATTTGGGAAACCATCTCCCACCAAACCATTTTGTAATTGATACAAACGAATAGCTTTTCGACTTTTAGGTCCCCATATACCGTCAGGCTTGCCGGCATCGTATCCTATGGTATTGAGTTTCTTTTGTAATGCCTGTAATTCTGCCGACTTATACATATCAATATGCGTGTTTTCATTAACTATTAATCCAGCAGCACCTTGGATACGGTTAGCTAACAGACCAACAGAAAGTGCATAATTCTCAGACAAATTCCATTTCATGATCACATTAAAATTTGGATAAACTAAAAAGGCAGGCCCACGAGCGCCGGCAGGTAACACTAATTCAGCATCAATTTCATAATCAGATAAAGCTATTCCATCAGCACGTGTTACACCTAAGTTTTTAAAAGTCGCTAAAGAATAGAACTGGTCGAACTTTATTTTTTGAAAAGCAAAATTTTCTGGCAATGTAACCTGTCGTCCCCAACGTTCTTTTTCTCGCCAACCTATGCTGTTTAAATAATTAGCCGCTGAAGTTAATGCGTCAGTTTCGCTCTGCCAGAGGTCTATCTTTCCGTCATTGTCTCCATCAATGGCATACTTTCTAAAGGCTGAAGGCATAAATTGCATATGTCCCATCGCCCCTGCCCAAGACCCCTTAAGCTGCTTAACTGTCACAGCTTTATTATCAATTAAATGAAATAAATCAAAAATTTCTGAAGTGAAATATTCACTACGTCTTTGATCACATGCCAATGTTGCTAATGAGTTCAGCACAGACATTTTTCCTTTATGGCGGCCAAAGTTAGTTTCTAGTCCCCAAAAGGCCACTAAATATTGTGCAGGAATACCATATTGTTGCGATAATTTATCAAATAGTACTTTGTGCTCTCTTAATTTTTTTCGTCCCGTTTGAATATGATAGTTAGTTAACCTAAGTTTTAAATAATCAGCAAAACTTTGACTGAATTCAGGTTGACGCTGATCTAATGTAATCACTCTTTTTAGCGGTGTAAGTGTTGGAATAACATCATTAACAATATATTCAGAGAACCCCGCAGAAGTAGCCTGCACCTTCATACTGGAAATACATTGCTTGAAGTCATCATTATCATCAGCGTTAACAATAAAAGGTAGCGTGGTTACAGAAACAAGCAGAAGTCGTGATAAGCGTTTAAATAAAAGTGACATAATAGGAGAAGTCCTTGATAAAAAGTCCATAAAAACATTGAAAAATATAGCCAAGTTCACTTTAGCAAAGACTAACGGTCGCACCCAAGTAAAAATTAACGTAAAATGCGTTTCATATGTAACAAATTACAAATTCTCTTAACCTTATTATTTAGGATCGTCATGAAAAAAACATTCAACATCACACACCCAAAGATCAAACTTGCTCGTTTATTTGAAGGTGTAAAACATGATGTGAAAAAGTATGTAAAAAGAGAAAGAAATAAACAGCTACCTGCTGGGGTTGATTTTTGGGATTTCGATTGTAAATACGGCATAACTGAAGCAGAATCAGAAGTTGTTCATTTGACTGCAATAAATAAACATATCGATGAAGCAGAGAAACTTGGGTTAACCTCTTTTTATATAGAAATAATGGTTAAAGAAGGCTTCCGCTCGGTAAAATCAATCGAAGAAGATGATGAAGGTTTTGATGAAGAATAACGCTACAGCTAATTTAATTAACTAATGAAAATACCTAAAAGATTGCAACCGCTTGTTGATGATGGACTTGTTGACGAAGTGCTCAGCCAATTAATGAGCGGCAAAGAAGCTACTGTATACATGGTGCGCTGTGGTGAAGATATTCGCTGCGCTAAAGTCTATAAAGAAGCTAATAAACGGAGCTTTAAAAAAGCAGCTCAATATCAAGAAGGCCGTAAAAGCCGTAATAGTCGTCGCGCACGTGCGATGGAAAAAGGCTCAAAGTACGGTAGAAAACAGCAAGAAGATGCCTGGCAAAATGCCGAAGTTGATGCACTTTATACCTTAGCAGCCGCTGGTATTCGAGTACCTCAACCATTTGGTTGTTTCGAAGGTGTCTTGTTAATGGAATTGATCACCGACGCTGAAGGCGACGTTGCCCCGCGTTTGAATGATGTCATCATGCCCAGCGAACACGCCATTGAAGATCATTTGATTATGATGAATTACGTAAAAATTATGCTGTGTGCCGGTGTAATTCATGGTGATTTATCAGAATTCAATGTGCTCGTTGATGAATACGGCCCTGTAATTATCGATTTACCACAAGCCGTGGATGCCTCAGCAAACAATAATGCTAAGAGCATGTTAGTTCGTGATGTTGACAATATTACCGATTATTACGCTCAGTTCGCTCCTGAATTATCAAAAAGTAGATATGCTCAAGAGATGTGGGCTTTGTATGAAAAAGCAGAATTAACTCCTGAAACTGAGTTAACCGGCTTATTTAAAGAAAATAATAAGTCAGCAAATGTTGATACTATATTAGAAGAAATTAAAGCGGCATTTGAAGAAGAACAAGAGCGCTTAGAGCGTATTAGTGATGCTCAAGAGTCTGATTAGGGATTAGGTTTGTTGTTTTGTAAAAATGCCAAGCACTTCACTCTCAGTTAAAAGACGACTCTTTCCAGAAGCTAGATTTTCATCTAAGAATAAATTTCCGATGGCTTGTCGATGCAAGCCAATAACGGGATTACGAAATCGGCCAAACATGCGCTTAATTTGATGATATCGCCCTTCTATTAACTTAACTTCTGCAACATACTCATTACCTTGATCAGAAGTTTTATTGGCGATAATTTTAAATTTTGCAGGTTTAGTGGTGATATTTTCGAAAGAAAAATACATTCCACCAGCAAATGCATCAACATAATCATCCGTGAGTGGATTTTTTAAAGTCACTCGATAACACTTCTCTACTTTGTGCTCTGGAGAAGTTAAACGTTCTGACCATCGACTGTCGTTTGTTAACAACAACAAACCAGAGGTATTCAAATCTAACCTGCCAACAATATGTAAACGTTCTTTTTCTTCACTTAATTCATCAAAAAAGATACTTTGTTTTTCAAGCAAGTCAATTACCGTTTTATGTAGTTTATCCTTTGTGGCACTCACTACGCCAATGGGTTTATTAAGCATAATGTAGAGCGCTTGATTATCTTGTAAAATGTCATCATCGAGCGTTATTTTTGAAAATTTATCAATGCGCTGCCCAATATCATTCGCGATACAATTGTCTACAGCTATACGTTTCTGCGCTAACATTAATCGCACAGCTCTTCGGCTAATACGGCAGTGTTCACTGATAAAACGATCGAGGCGCGCGGTGCTTAATGACATAAATAGGGATTCGTTATATAACGCGATTAACAAGTTTCCTATTTTAAAGTAATTCCAATAAATAAACAGAGGTAGTACACAGATAACTAAATTGTTCCTGACGTACTTCAACGGACGTGCTTGTGTACTCCTTTTTGTTTTGCAGCCTGAATATCAACACATTTAGCATATTAACCCGTTATTTTTGAAACGATCAAAATCCCCTTGTTTTAGAGCCATTTGTTAACAATACTTATCCCCCCCAAAAAACACGTACAGTTTTTATTGAAAAAATCTACCATTTACTTGCTCATGCCTTGCCATCGCCCTATCTAAACAATATTGCTGGCTTTATGGTTCATAAAAATAACCTTCTATCGAGCGAGTTATAATATTAGAAAAATAGCTCAGCGTAATCCTACATAATCCTATAAACTATTGAGAAAATATCACTTGAATGCAGATTCATTTACAGTCGATATCGATTCACCCTCACAAAATTAGCTGAGAATTAATAAACGATGAAAAGTTTACACTTAACTGAATTTTTTCCTTATCAACTCACTCAATTACAAGCAAAGGTGAGTGATAATATTGCCGAGATTTATGCGGGAAGGTTTGAACTTTCCCGTCAAGAATGGCGAGTGTTAGCCAGTTTAGGGAACGGAGAATTATTATCCGCAAAACAAATAAGCGAGCAAACTAATTTAGAGAAAATGCCAGCAAGTCGCGCAATAGCTAAAATGCAAACTCAGGGTCTTTTAGTGAAAAGTACCGATAAAACGGATAAGCGCTCTTCCTTGTTACAACTGACCGAATTAGGCTTGTCAATTTATCAACAATTAATACCTATGGTGTTAGAGCGCGAACAGGAATTATTGTCAGTGTTGAGTATTCAAGAAAAATCTCAACTCAACGAAATCATCGAAAAGCTGACTTTGAAATCAATGGAAATAACGAAAAAATAAGACCAGTACATTGGCAATCAACTAAAACATATACGTTTTTCATTAAAAAATTTGTATAAAAAAAACCTACATCGCAATGTAGGTTTTTATTTTTATTGGAGACATGAGCAATGAATAGCTAGAAAATACTATTAATTCTGATATGTAAAACCAATATAAGCCACACGTTCTTGGGTGAAATATCCATCAGTTGTCTGATAATTTTCATCAAAAGCATTATTAACTTTAACTTGGACTTTAAATTTATTCGTCAGTGGGTAACTTGCACCTAAATTAACCAGTGAATAGCTATCAAGTGTTACCACTTCTCCGCCCCACAAGTAATCATAACGTTTACCTTTATATTGAATCTCTGCATAAACATCAACGTTTTCAATTTCTGTATCAAACTGATAACTAACATGATCTTTCGCACGACGGCCTAACTGATTTCCCGTTGAGGCATCTTCAGCTTCAATATAACTGATATTAAATTGATGTTTACCTCCGAAACCGTAATAATTAATTCCAAGTTCAGCACCTTGAATTTCTACATCATCAACATTTATAGGTGTAACATTTCCGTCATTGTCTGAACCAGTCCAGTCGATTAAGTTTTCAATATCAGTTTGATAAACATTAAAAGCCATAGAGACATTATCAAAATCACTCTTTACACTAAATTCACTACTCTCAGACGTTTCTGATACTAAATCTGTATTGCCAATATAACCCCACTGTAATGGGTAATATAAGTCATTAAATGTAGGTGCTTTAAACCCGGTGCCTGTAGAAAAGCTAATTTGGGTACTGTCCGTCACTTGATAACCAATGCTACTATTAAACGTCGTTTCAGAGTCAATTCCTTCAACATCATCATAACGTGTTGCTAACTCAAAAGTTAACGCCTCAAACTTATAAACGCCGTGCGCAAAAACACCTGTGATATCACGTTCAGATTCGCTATAAGTAGAACTACCTTTTAATTCCTCTTGGTATAACTCAGCACCAAAAGTTACTTCAAAATTAGCTGAAACCTCACTATTATTGATTATTGAATATTGGTTGCGGCGAGTATCATATTGAGCTCCTTCACTTTTACTTGTTCCATTGCCATAACCAATATTTGAAGTTCTATTTTGACCAATGCTAAATTGAGTGTTATTTTCTATATCAGCTAGCTGCCACTGGTATGCTGCGCTAACTTGCCATACATGGTTATTGACTTCAGACTCATTAGCACCAAAAGAGCTATCATATTCTGTATCACCTTGATCAATTTGCGCTAACCAATTCAAAACTAAAGCATCATTAACTTCTTGCTGACCGTTAATTGCTAGAGAATTATAACTATAGCCATCATCATCAGTTTCAGTATCGTCCTTTGCATCAAAGCCATCACTTTCTTCGTGGTTTAAGCTAATGCTCGTAAAACCATCGCCGTGTTTAATACCAACACCTGCATTTAACATTTGGTAGCCTTCACTACCAAAGTTAGCACTAACAAAATGTTCACCACTTTCTAGTTTACGCGTGAATATTTGAATAACACCACCGATGGCATCAGAGCCCCATAACGCTGCACGTGGTCCTTTAACAATCTCAATGCGTTCGACTAATTCAGGAGCAATACTCTGTATATTTGTGGAACCTAAGCTTGCTGAACTGATACGAACACCATTAAGCAATACTAATGTATGACCTGCATTTGCACCACGCATATACACAGATGAAGCTTGACCACGGCCACCGTTTGTTGAAATATCAAGACCTGGAACAGTAGAAAGCATATCCAAAACTGATTTAGGTTGAATACGCTCAATATCAGCACGAGTGATAACAACTTGTGTTGCTAATGAGTCATCGATGCTTGTAGCAGAGCGGTTAGCTGTAACGGTAATCGTTTCTAAATCGCTTTCAGCATCAGAAGTGTTTGCTTGAGCAGTAATACTCATTGCAGTTGTTAATGAAGCAGTGATAATTAATGATAATGTTGTTTTAGAGAAATTTTTAGTTTGTTTAGTTTTCATATGACCTCTTCCTATGATGCCCTCCGCACCATGTTGATCTCGTTTATTGCGTTTTCTATTAATAAACGTCAAGTAAACAAGATAATTACGCAAATTACAGAGTATCGGACTTATATTACGGTGGGTTATAAACTCACGCACCTTAATAATTACCATTGCGGGGGCAGTGCCAAAGTTTCATTGGCTTCCCCTGTAATTCACCAAAAAAAAGATAGATTATTCTATCTCTTGGTTTTTTCGAACAGCAAAAAATATTATCTTTGCTGATCAATTTTTTCACACATGTCTTCAATACCACTTAACATTCTGGTGCTGAATCTATGCAATAAATCTGCGTCAACGTGAATAAACTTATTATTTTTCACCGCTGGTATTTCTGGCCATTTATCCCAATTAATAATAGGCTGTGGTTTATCCGCATTTTCATCGGGTAAAATCATTAAATGTGGCTGAGCCACAATAACATTTTCTATACTTATTTTAGGATAAGGCGTCGGGTTACTTTTAAAAACATTCTCCCCCTGACAGACTTCAATTAACTGATTTATCCACGTTGTGCCATTAATCGTCATCATTGGCTCTGACCATAATTGATAGAAAACGGGGATTAGCTGCTTATCTTTATTTTTAACACGTAATATTTTCAAGCGTTTTTCATACGCTAAGGCCACCATTTCAGCTTGTTTTTGATTACCCGTTAACTCACCAAAATAACGCAATTCTGTCGCTACATCGTCGATATCTTTAGGATTACTAAAGACAACGTTTAGTCCTAGTCGTTTCATTTTATCAATGTCACTTTGTGAGTTACCCGACTTCCACACAATCACTAAATCAGGATTTAACGCTAATAATTTTTCTATTTGCATACCGTGATAACTGCCAACACGTGGAATATCTAAGGCTGCTTTAGGATAGTCAGAGTAGGCAACGGCTCCGACTATTTGTTCGCCAGCACCAATATCAAATAACATTTCAACTATATGTGGTGCTAAGGCGATAATGCGTTGTTTAGGTTTTTCGGCAAAACTTTTAGCTGGTAATACAATAAGTAACAAACTCATTGCGGCTAACGATAGAAATCTTCTTGTCATTTTTTTAACCTTTTTTTAATGCTTTGGCATGCTCTTCAAAGTGAATATTAGCTGTGGTCTTTTTATAAGAATTAAGCACGGGATGCTTTCGTTGTTTTGCCGTCTTTAATTATATCGTTTATGGCTGATATTTTTAAATGCTTTGCACAAACATAAGCTAAACGTTCTAACTGATTTTCCCTATGCTCATTAAGGTTTATGGTCTTTTGGATATCATTATTACTATCTAACCAATCAACTAATAACTGAGTGGCGCCACCTTCATCGAATATACCGTGCAGGTAGGTTCCAGCTATTTTATTGTCCTTTGAAACACAACCATCCGTTGTTTGATTGTCACTTTTATTGATCAAAAGTGCAGTGGGGGGGGCTGATTCATTTAACTCAAATTCAGCTTCCGATTTAGATTCATATTTAGAGATACCACAATGAATTTCATAACCTTTAACAACGCAAGTATCATTGCCTAACTTCATCGTTGCAGAGACTTGTGACAATACTTTTTCAGGTGTTAACTCGGTTATAATATCAAGTAAACCTAAGCCCGTGATCGTTTTAAGGGTTGATTCAATACCGTGAGGATCACTAATCGTTTTACCTAACATTTGATAACCACCACAAATACCAAACACTTTTCCGCCATAACGTAAATGACGTTCAATATCGGTTTGCCAACCTTGTTCTTTTAAAAACTTCAAGTCAGAAATTACATTTTTACTGCCGGGTAAAATCACTAATTCGCAATCATTAATCCGTTCGCCCATTTTGACATAACGTAAGTTAATCTCGGGATTCAAACGTAAAGTATCAAAATCTGTATGATTACTAATGTGCGGTAATAACGGCACAACTATATTAATTTTTGCTTGGACAACTTTGTTTTCTATAGCTACAGCATCTTCAGCATCAAGGGCTAAGTCATGTAAATAAGGTAATACACCTAATACAGGCTTACCTGTTTTTTCTTCAAGCCAATCAAGCCCGGACTCTAATAACTTAATATCGCCACGAAAACGGTTGATAATAAAACCTTTAACGCGACTTTGTTCAGAAGGAGACAGTAATTCTAATGTCCCCACTAAATGAGCGAACACTCCACCTCGGTCAATATCAGCCACGAGAATAACAGGACAATCAACAGCTTCGGCATAGCCCATATTGGCAATATCATTTTCACGTAAATTTATTTCTGCTGGGCTACCTGCCCCTTCAACTATTAACAATTCAAACTCATCAGCTAAACGATGATGAGAGTCGAGAACAGCATCCATGGCTACTTTTTTGTAATCGTGATAACTGGTTGCTTCCATATTTGAGATGGCCCGACCATGGACAATAACTTGCGCCCCCGTATCACTATTGGGTTTTAATAATATTGGATTAAAATCAACACGTGGCGCAATATTCGCGGCAACAGCTTGTAGCGCTTGAGCTCTGCCAATTTCGCCGCCATCGCTAGTAACAGCGCTATTTAATGCCATATTTTGCGGCTTGAACGGTGCAACTTTATAGCCTAAATTAACAAATACTCGGCATAAGCCCGCAACTAATGTACTTTTTCCTGCATCAGATGTTGTGCCTTGCACCATTAATGTTTTCATGATTTCTTTTCTTCCAATGCATTACTTTTTAATGATTTTTGTTTAAGAGAATTAGGTTGCAGAGAATTTGATTGCGAAGCACTAGATTTCAACGTGAGTGGTAATCCTGCCATAACAAAATCAACCTGATTTGCTAGTGCTGCGAGTTCTTGATGCAACCAACCCGCTTGATCAACAAACTGACGAGACAATTCTCCCATCGGCACAATGCCATGGCCCACTTCATTGCTAACAAAAATAAGTTTCTTAGATTTATAACTATTTTCATCCTTGATAAATTGCTTTAAAAAATCAATAAATGCCGTTTTTTGTTGAGGATAAAACTCATTGTCTTGATGGCATAAACAATTGCTTAACCACAATGTTAAGCAATCAACTAATACACAGTCGGAACTTTGTAAGGCCTGTTGAAGGGCTTCAGATAAATACAACGGGGACTCAAGTAGTTGCCAATGTTGAGGACGTTCAACTTGGTGTTGAACAATACGTTGGCTCATTTCTTCATCTTGAGCTTGTGCAGTAGCGAGATAACATACGGTGCTCCCCGTTAACTCAGTTTGTTTTGCTACATTTTCAGCTAAACGAGACTTTCCTGATCGCGCACCACCTAAGATAAAATGGATCATATTTGAATTCGTCTTTCTCATTAACCTACCTCAGCCAAAAAGGTTATTGGCGGTGAAGCCAATACCAGCAGAATAATATAAACCGCCACTTCTAAAATTTGTTGCGCCGCTCCTAAACAATCGCCAGTAAATCCGCCTAGCTGTCGATTAAACCAAAGCATCAATAAAATGCGTATCATCCATAAGCACACAATCATCACGAAACAGTGTAATACCGGCAATAAAGCAAACAGTACAACAGCGCCGGTAATGAGCAATATTAATAAACCATTTAGCGATAAATGCTGTGCTAAAGGTTTTACCTTTGACTGTGCATCTTCACTCACATAGCACATGCTAAAAATTAAACTGGTACTTACCACTCGGCTCAAGGTATGTGCTAACACTAATGCCAAACAAAGGGCTAATACTGAGTTCTCTTTATAGCTAGCCAATAAAACTAAACTTTGATATTTGATCATCAAAATGAAAAATAAGCCCGCGGCGCCATAAGTACCTAAACGGCTATCTTTCATAATGTTTAGCTTTTGTTCAACGGTCCAACCGCCGCCAAACCCATCCCAAACATCAGCCCAACCATCCTCGTGGAAAGCTCCGGTAAGCAATAAACCAATGGCCATAGAAATAAGAATCGCTAAAGAAATAGGTAATAAAATCGAAAGTATCAATAGAATGAAAGCAGTAATACTCCCGATAAATAAGCCAATTAAAGCAAAGTATCTGCTCGCTTGATGTAACATTTCAGGTTTAACAACCTCAGGTAAATTCACAGGTATGCGAGTAAAAAAACTCAACGCGAGTAGCAACAAATAATATTGCTGTTTGCATTGTTGCCAAAACGACTGTTTATTCATCTAATCTACTACACTACTAGCGTTTGCATCAGTTACATCGGTAACTTCAGCTTGAGCAAAGCTTGCCATGTCGTTATAAAATGCAGCTGAAGCTTGAATTAACGGTAAAGCCAACGCTGCTCCGGTACCTTCGCCTAGACGTAATCCTAAATTTAATAACGGTTTAATTTTTAAATAATCGAGCATTTTCTGATGGCCTTGCTCGCCGGAACAATGAGCAAAAATCATATAGTCTTTAACATTTTCATTCAGCTCTATAGCAAGCATGGCTGCCGCGGTACAAATAAAACCATCGACAACAATAATCATTTGTTTCTCTGCCGAAGCTAACATTGCTGCGGTAATTTGCACAATTTCAAAACCACCTAAACACGCTAAAATTTCTTTAGCATTGCTAAGGTTACCTTGATGAAGTATTAATGCTTGTTCAATAACCTGTTGTTTGCGCTTTACGACGTCATCACTTATGCCAGTGCCTCGTCCAACGCTTTCTATTGCAGGAATATTCATCACCGCTGACATAATTGCCGACGCTGATGTTGTATTGCCAATGCCCATTTCACCAAAAGCAACGATATTGCAGTCGTTTTCATGGATTGATTGTATTAAGGTCGTCGCTTTCTCAAAACCCAATTCCACTTGTTCTTGGCTCATGGCAGGAGATACATTTAGCGGCTCAGTAATTTGACCTAAACGTTGGTCAATAACACCGACATAACTTTTTGCTGGAGATAAAATACCGGCATCAACGACGTTTAATTTCCAGCCTAATTGTTTGCAAAAAACATTAATGGCCGCACCACCTTTAGCGAAATTAGCCACCATTTGTGACGTCACTTCACTTGGTGCAATTGAAACCCCTTCTGCAGCGACGCCATGGTCGCCAGCAAAAACAAATAAATTGGGCTTATTAACACTTAACAATTTTTTGGTATTATTAGCTGTCGACAACTGAACTCGTGCAATTATTTTGGCGGTATTTTCTAATTGACCTAAAGCACCTAGTGGTTTCGTTTTTCCGTCAATCGTTGCTTGAATCTCTTCATCAAACTCATGGCTGATTTTTTTAATAGAAAAGCTCATTAATAGCTCCTTTAAGCTTTATTTTTGCGAAAGTACAACAAGGATAAAAAGAATAAACTACCAACAGCAGAGGTTATTACTCCCACTGGCAGCTCTTGGTTCTCTAAAACGATACGCGAAAGTACATCAACCCACATCATGAAAATCCCACCAACTAGTGCCGTTAGCATAATGCCAAAAACAGTACCTTGAGAAACAAAATATCGCACAATATGCGGGATCATCAGTCCAACAAAGCCAATGCCTCCACACAATGAAACCAGTGTTGCTGTGATCAGTGAACTCAGCACTAACATCACTAAACGGAAACGATTTACATTTATTCCCAACGTTGTCGCACTTTCATCACCTAATAACATCGCATTCAATTGGCGTCGATACGCTAACATCATCATTACACAGCTGGTAATCACTAGAGCTGGAAACCATAAAACGCCCCATTGTGCGCGAGAAAAACTGCCCATGGTCCAAAATAATACCGCTGTAACGGCCTGTGGATCTGTGTGATAAAGCAAAAGGCTGGTAAAAGAACTGAATAGAAATGACAAGGCCACACCTGCCAATAACATTGATTCAACTTGCTGACTTTGCTTGCGACCGGAAATCATCAATAACATTAACATCGCCACTAAACTCCCTGCAAAAGCCGCAACAGGCGTTAACAATGAAATAGTGCTCCCAAGTAAAACAATAGAAATAACGACGCCCAAAGAAGCGCCTGAAGAAATACCAAAAAGATAAGGATCGGCTAAAGGGTTTCGCGTTACTGTTTGTAAAATAAGCCCTGAAACCGCTAAACCACAACCTGCTAAAAACGCTAGAATGGCGCGTGGCATTCTCAGTTCCCAAATAATGCGTTCAAAAAACAAAACATCTCGAGCGTCTTTTTCTGGTGAAAAACTAGCAAGCAAACTTGAAATAACATCATTAAAGCTAATATCAGCTGCCCCTAAAGATAAAGAAGCAATAAAGCTCAGTAGACCAAAGCTTATGGTAAAAAAGATAATCGTAGCGTTATTGATTCTAATCATGGGAAAACTCACTTTTATGCTCACTTTGATGTACTGCTTTATCGTGAGTGTCATAACCATAAAAATATGAAATATGTGGGACATTATGCTGAGAATGAACAGAAACATCGGCGCACACGCCAAATACATTTGACAACATTTCGCTCGTGATCACATTTTGTGGTGTGCCTTGTTCAACCAACTTACCTTTATCTAATACAATGAGTTGATCACACATCGCACTCGCAAGATTTAAATCATGAAATGATGCAATAACAGTTATACCAAGTGATTTAGCTAATTCGATGACCTGAATTTGATAGCGTACATCAAGGTGGCTGGTGGGTTCATCCATAATCAACAAGCTCGGAGACTGCACAATGGCACGTGCGATTAACGCTCTTTGCTTTTCGCCGCCTGATAAATGTTCAAAATTTTGTAAGGTTTTGTCAACTAAACCTACTTGTTTAATTGCACAGTCTATTTTTTGTCTGTCGCTGGATTGTTCTCGCGTAAATAAACCTTTATGGGGAAGTAAACCAAGAGCAACAATGTCATACACGGTTAAATTAAAATGGGTAGGTGTTTCTTGTAAAACTACCGCTATATCTTGTGCGTATTGATATGCGTCGTATTGTTGCCAAATATCTTGTTGATTGAATTTAACCGAACCTGAATTTGGTTTTACATAACGATATAAGCAACGCAGTAAACTCGATTTCCCCGCACCATTAGGGCCTAAAATTCCGGTAAAACTGCCTTTATTTATAACAAAAGAAATATCATCTAAAATAAGTTGGTTATCAGCATGCCAAGAAACATGCTGCACTGAAAGCAATTCAGTTTTAGCTCTAGATATTGAAGAAGATTGATCGTTGCTACTTTTCAAAAATTGCTACTCACACGCTATTGAAACTTGAGGAGTAGCCAAACAGAGCACAATCAATCTCTAGTATATGAAAGTAAGACAAGAGTTGAATATACAATGTTCGAGTAAACCCGCTCGACTTTGTTGGTTATGTCTACCATTTTAATAGACAACTGACTCTTAATTAATGGGTATCCTGACTTAAGCTTCATACCTTTAGATGATACTAATAAAGCTTTTACAGTTGCGGGTACAGTTGTGGATTCTCACCACATTCCCACATTAAAAAGGAGTTAACTAATTTTATCAGGCGATTATCGTCAGCTAGCTAAAAATAGCAAGGTTTAATTAGCAATAAAGGTGAAAATATAGACAAATGTACTAAATATATTACCAAACAATTTTTGGCCAATCGTCTCCTTGTTCGTCAGTGTGTACCGTAACTTTAACGAATTTTGCGTATGGGATGTCAATATTACTCATATGAGTAGTGCCGGGTATGGGCAATGCCAACACGCGTGCAATAAGATGTTTAATAACACCACCATGAGCAACCACCAAGGTATTTCCTTTCGGTCCAATTGTTAACCAATTCTGCCACCAAGTATCAACTCGTTGCACAAAATTATCCATGGTTTCACCATTAGGAGGTGTATGATCCCAAGGGTTTTGCCAAAAACCGCCAATCGAACTCTGCAATTTACTCGATTTAATTTCCCATAAATCTGTATATGCTCGTCCATCCCAATCACCAAAATCCATTTCTTTGAGTCTTTCGTCAAGCTCGAGATTAATATTACATTTCAATGCGTATTCTGTGGCAAACATTCGACAACGTTGCAATGGTGAACTTATACAGTAAGACATTTCAGGTAATTGTTGGCTGGTTTTCCATAACTCCCTTAGGCCTTTATCTGAAAGCGCAACATCAGTTTTACCGGTTAAAATACCGGGTGTCGCAATTTCACCATGACGTAATAAATATAAAGTGCGTTGATGCAATGCCTTGTACCTTTTTAAATTTTTTGCGCTGAAGTAAGAATAGGGTAACCTTAAATTGAATGTTGCGTAAGTATTTAGTAGAGTGTCGATCTTATTAGGTGTCTGACACATTGTTTTTATTAACAATTCGTTAGGTGAAACGAGAAACCAGTTTAAAGCTGGTACTGCCCCCGCAACGGTAACTGTGAGCAGCAATAAAACCACTGTAATATTTTATTATGGGAAGGTATTGCACATGCGATGATCAGAAGTCCGGAGACCGGCCTAATAACTCGATTACTGCGGAGGGCGGTTTCATTTGAGAGCAATAAGTTAAATCAATGATGAAACGTCTTCGTTTTAAACTTATTGCCCCTCTTAGTTCCCCCCACCCGTATATTTATTTCAACTTTTTATACAAAGGGAACATGATTATGAAAATCACGGCACAATTCACCGCTAGACATTCAGATCCAGTAAATAAAAACGTCGTACCTAAAACTTACTGGCTTATTTTTGTTATTTTATCCGCATTAATGATTATGACCCGCCCTTATCATTTTGCTACTGCGTTGCATTTACCTAGTGCTTCGTTAGCGGTATTTTTTCTCGGTGGTTTCTTTTTAAAAACCAATAAAACTTTTTGGGGATTTTTTGCCTTAAGTGTCAGTATTGATCTGGCCAGTAGTTATGCTCGCGGCGCATTTGGTGATTGTATTACCGTATCATATCCATTTTTAGTGGTTGGTTATTTTGCTTTATGGCAAACTGGAAAATGGTGTTTCTTTAGTGTTGGGCAAACCAATATAGCCCTTGGTGTTACAAAAAATATCGTTGGATTATTTATCGCTAGTTCATTCGCTTTTTTCACCTCTAACGCCAGCTATTATTTAATTTCAGGAAAGTTTCCTGATTTATCATGGCTGCAATACAGCACTCGTGTCGCTAAATACTACTTCTCATATATTCAAAGCCCGTTTTTATACGTAATTTTAGGCTTGGCTATTTACTGTATTTTTGCTCAAATTAAAATGTTAAAAAGTGAAAAAGTCAATGTCGAATAATTGTCATTGTCCAGCGATTATTATTAGCGCTCCTTCTTATGGTTCAGGTAAAACAACCATTACTACAGCCATGGCTACTTATCATCGTTTACAAGATAAAGATGTTCGCGTTTTTAAAACAGGATCCGATGATCCTAACAAAAGCCAGTGGTAACCCCGTTATCAACTTGATTTATAGATGGTCGGTGAACAAAGCTGTCGTGAACTATTATTTGAAGCGGCGCAGCAAGAAGATTTTATTTTAATTGAAGCGTAATGGGGGGATTTGATGGCGATCCTAGCACTGCTGATTTAAGTTTATTCTTTGATATTCCAGTATTAGCCATTATTGACTCAGAATATAATTTAGCTTAGCATCCGCTACCACATATTTGTAATACTTAACGAATACCACAAAAATGAATAAAACTTGGATTGGCTTTTTAATAGTACTATCGATTGCATTGCAGTCGTTTATTGCTGTGGCTAATTCAGACAATGATCACCAGCCTGACGCTCAACATCTTCAAACTGAACATTCTCATGAAATTGACTATGTAGAGATTGATGAAGAATCTGCTGAAAGTGAACATAACATCAAAGATTGTCATCATTGTGGTCATTGCCAAGGATCACACACCCAATGGCTTTCAACGAAAAAAACAAATCATATTACCGCTAAACTTTTAACTCCTAACCAGTATTTTTATCTTGTTCATCTAGATAACAGCTTTATAGAACAGCTTATACGCCCTCCCATCGCTTAATTTAATTTTATACCTAAATTTTCCGCAACAATCTTACTATCACTAAAGATTGAACTAATTATTAACATTAGTTCTGTTGCAACGTTTACCTTTAAATTAAGAGAAAATCATGATCAACTCAATGAATAAACGCATCAGTACAACCCTACTGAGTGCGCTACTTTATAGCTTAACGGCTTTATCAAATAATGCCCTTGCTGCTAATCCCCCACAAGAAACTCAAGAAACACATGAAGAAGGAATTACCTTTACACCTGAGCAAATGACACTCGCGAACATTAAAATATCAACTTTACTCCCCAAAATTTTCGCAAGCCGTGTTTATGCTCCAGGGGAAATTAAGGCTAATGGTTACAGCAGTTATATTGTTTCACCACGAACAGAGTCTGTCGTGGTAAGTCGTCATGCTACCTTGGGAGAACATGTTGAAAAAGATCAAGCTTTGGTTACTTTATTTAGTGAGTCTGTGGCAGAAGCGCAAGCTAATTATCGTGTTGCTTACAGCGAATGGCAACGTACTAAAAAGTTAGAAAAAGGTACAGTGAGTGAAAGCCGCTTACTGCAAAGTGAAACAGATTACATTGCTGCCTTTGGCCGTTTAACCGCATTTGGCTTAACGAAAACTGCCATTAAAGCTATTGTTAAAAACAATTCTTCAAATTTGGGTGAATATACCTTAGTGGCAAAACGCTCTGGTGCCGTATTAAGCGATAATTTTTCACAAGGGCAACGTGTTGCACCCGGCGAACAAATTATGGTTTTGGCTAACGAAGAACATTTATGGGTAGAAGCCCGCATTTCTCCAAACAAAAATCTAAACTTACCTGCTGGAACACCTGCTGAAATAGAATTCGTGGGTCAAATGTATGACGCAAAAGTTATTCAAGAAGCCCACACAATAGATCCCAGTACCCGTACCAGAATTGTAAGATTATCCGTTGAAAATAAAGATGACACCTTACATTCGGGCATGTTTGTTAATGTTAACTTCCTGTTTGATACACCGACACCTGTAATAGCTGTTCCCGAAGCAGCATTAATGAGAAGTTCGGACGGTGATTGGACAGTGTTTGTTGAAGATCACTCGGGTGAGTTTGAGGCGGTTGAAGTTAAGTTGGGTCAACCTCTCGGTAATTATCGCCAAATAATAGGTATCTCCCCCAATACTAGAGTCGTTACCCAAGGTGCCTTTTTTGTGGCTTCTGAAATTGCAAAAGGCGGATTTGATTCGCACGGTCATTAGGTAAGGAATCAGACTATGCTAAATAAAATGATTGATTGGTCCATCAATAATCGACTATTGGTGATCATCGCTCTGTTCACCACAATGGCGGGATCAATAATAATGATCCCAAAACTAAATTTGGACGCTTTTCCTGATGTAACTAACGTTCAGGTCGCTGTGAATACAGAAGCTCCCGGCTTGGCGGCTGAAGAAGTTGAACAACTTATAACCTATCCAATTGAAGCCGTAATGTATGCTTTACCTGATGTAGAACAAGTCAGGTCAATTTCAAAAACAGGACTTTCAGGGGTTACCGTTGTATTTAAAGAAGGCACCGATATATATTTTGCTCGCCAATTAGTTTTTGAGCGACTGCAAACGGCTACAGCATTAATTCCTCAAGGTGTTGGTACACCTTCGATGGGACCAAATACATCAGGTTTAGGTCAAATTTTTCAGTATTTACTCATTGCTGATAAAGATTCAGGTTATGACTCAATGACCTTAAGGAGTTTAAACGACTGGATCGTTAAGTTAATGGTAATGCCTGTTGACGGTGTAACAGACGTATTATCTTTTGGTGGAAATGTTAGGCAATACCAAGTCAATATTGACCCGAGTAAATTACTTTCTTACCAGTTAACACAAGATGACATTGTTACCGCACTCGATAAGAATAACGCCAATGTCGGCGGCTGGTATATGAATAGAGGACAAGAGCAGCTTGTTATTCGCGGTACGGGTTGGTTCAATAGTGGTGAGGCTGGTTTAACTGACATTGAGCAAGTTCCTGTTAAAACAGTGTCTGGCACCGTAGTCACTATTGAAGATATTGCAACGGTCGCCTTGGGTAATGAAATTCGCCAAGGCGCTGTAACCATGACTCGCCGAAATAAAGCAGGAAACATTGAAAGCTTGGGTGAAGTTGTTTCGGGCATCGTATTAAAGCGGATGGGAGCAAATACCAAAGCGACAATTGACGGTATCAATGCGCGAATTCCGATGATTAACCAGGCCCTACCAACAGGTGTACGCTTTGAACCCTTCTATGATCAAGCCGATTTAATCACTAAAGCCGTTAGCACTGTTGTTGAAGCACTTGCATTAGCCTTTATCTTCATCGCTGTTGTATTGGCATTATTTCTGATGAATTTGAGAGCAACATTTCTGGTATTAATTTCGATTCCAATCTCAGTCGCTATCGCTTTAATGGTGATGTCTTGGTCGGGCTTATCGGCAAATTTAATGTCTTTAGGTGGTATTACTGTTGCCATTGGTATGTTAGTTGATGGTTCTGTTGTCATGGTGGAAAACATGTTTAAACATTTGCACCTCGCTGATCAAAATAAACTGAGTCAACAACAAGATATCCCTCTTAGGTTAAAAGAAGCAGGTAAAGAAGTTGCTCGCCCGGTATTTTTCGCAGCGGCCATTATTTTGGTTGTATTCACACCATTGTTTAGCTTCGAAGGGGTTGAGGCTAAGCTTTTTCAACCCATGGCAATTAGTATTATTTTAGCTGTTATTTCTGCCATTTTAGTCGCGCTATTTGTTGTTCCAGCCCTTGCAACTTTCGTCTTTAGAAAAGGCGTTAAAATAAAAGAAAGTTTTGTTTTAAAACCTTTAGATAGCTGGTATCGAAAAGGCCTGAAAGCAGCGATGAAGCGTACCAAACTTGTGATTGTAGCTTCAATAGTTCTACTTATTGGAGCGGTATCTTTAGTGCCTCAAATAGGGACAGAGTTTGTACCTGAACTTGAAGAAGGTACCATTAATCTTAGAGCAACATTAGCGCCTTCATCAAGTTTAGCAACAGCACTCTCTGTTTCCCCCATTCTTGAAAAAATGCTCATGACATTTCCTGAGGTCGAATATACGCTAAGCCGTATAGGTCGAGCCGAAATAGGTGGTGATCCTGAGCCGGTTAATAACATTGAAATTTATATTGGTTTAAAGCCAGTATCACAATGGACTAGTGCAAAAAATCGTTTCGAACTCCAAGGGATAATGGCAGAGAAACTTGAACAATTTCCCGGATTATTACTTAACTTTTCACAACCCATCGCAACGCGTGTTGACGAATTGCTATCTGGGGTAAAAGCTCAACTTGCAATAAAGCTATTTGGCCCAGAATTAGACGTGCTTGCTAAAAAAGGGCAAGAAATTGAAACTGCTGTCAAACAAATTAACGGTGCAAAAGATGTCGCATTAGAGCAAATTGCAGGTGAGGCTCAATTGGTGATAAAACCGAAAAGGCAGCAACTTTCTCGTTTTGGTTTATCAGTGAGTGACGTAATGAATGTCGTTAAAAATGGCATTGGTGGTGTTAGTGCTGGACAGATCATTAATGGTAATGAGCGGTATGATATTTATGTTCGACTGGAAGAAAGATATAGAAGCACTCCGGAAACTATTGCAGATCTTCGCATTCAGTCACCCACTGGAGCATGGGTACGCTTAGGAGATATCGCTACTATCGCATTTGAATCGGGTCCTCCACAGATCCGCAGAGATGATGTTCAACGCCGAGTCGTTATTCAAGCCAATGTTCAAGGCCGAGATATGGGTAACGTTGTCGCTGATATTAGAGAAATAATTTACAGTAAAATAGATTTACCGACTGGTTACTCCGTGGTTATTGGTGGCCAATTTGAGAATCAACAGCGAGCACAAAAAAAGCTATTGATTGTGGTGCCATTATCTTTAGCGTTAATTGCTTTGTTATTATATTTTGCTTTTGGTTCTGTTGGTCAAGCGATGCTTATTTTGGTGAATGTACCATTAGCCATCATCGGGGGTGTTTTCTCACTTTACATAACAGAGCAATATTTATCTGTTCCTAGTTCAGTAGGTTTCATTACCTTATTTGGTGTTGCGGTACTCAACGGCGTCGTTATGGTGGAAAGTATAAACCAGCGTGTTAAAGAGGGACTTTCATCTTATAATGCAGTTTTTGATGGTGCGACATCTCGCTTGCGCCCCGTTCTAATGACCGCAATGACTTCTGCTTTAGGTTTAATACCTATGATGATGTCTGATGGCGTTGGCGCAGAAATACAACGCCCTCTTGCGAGTGTTATTGTCGGCGGACTGGTAACAGCGACTTTTTTAACATTATTTGTTTTACCTGTTCTCTATCAGTTGTTTTCCAAGAAAAAAATAAAACAACTAACAGGAAGTTGATAACATAAAACAGACAAAGCCTGAATAACGTATTATTCAGGCTTTTTATGTTCAGGAGGAACGGTATGTCACGATCACATGGATGTGAAAGAGTGACGATGGGTGGTCTATGCCCCATAACACTGACTTAAACAAAAATCAGTTCGACAGGTATGACCTGAACTTGGACAGATTAATATCAGAAAACATATTTGCCTGTTCCTAGCATGCGAGAGACACTGAGACTTAACTTTATTAGACGTTATTGGTCGACATCTTTAAAGGATAATAATAATTCAACTCAAGCCTTTGAATTAATGCTCAAAAATGCATTACCAACTATTTTCATCCAAGTTCAAGCTAAAAAGGTTAGACATCAAAAATATGGTAAAAAAAACTTATTTGCTAAACAATAACTCAACAGACAGTACCTTAAATAGTAACTGGATGTTAAGTATACCTTTATTCTAATAAAAGATGAGGATAAAGGTAGCATCAGCCTATAGTAGAATGACACTGTAGCAGCATAGGTTCCAGAGGATTCAACGTCTACAATTATGCAGTTAAGATTATTTCGGTTGGTTTAGTGCGTTGAACAATCAAAGAGGCAGAACGAGTAATTTAAACTACGCTATAAAAAATAATAAGTGGACGGAATTTTGATGGATAAAAAATCAAAAAAGCCTGAATAACGAATTATTCAGGCTTTTTTTATGCGTATTGCTAAAGCAAAACTTGGTTAAAAAGAGATTATCTTTTTGCCAATTTCTCTTTAATACGTGCTTTACGGCCAGATAGCTCGCGCAAGTAGTAAAGTTTAGCTTGACGTACATCACCGCGACGTTTGACTTCAATAGAGTCAACAATTGGGCTATGTGTCTGGAATACACGTTCTA
>Ga0209395_1000291_pt1 | contig 75888 bp, 76 predicted proteins | sample GOMGulsemesocosm_3_FD_184635 | JGI IMG/M metagenome (GOLD analysis project Ga0209395, IMG submission 184635) | Methane-oxidizing microbial communities from mesocosms in the Gulf of Mexico - GOM9D Gulf of Mexico (SPAdes) (version 2) | ecosystem: Environmental > Aquatic > Marine > Cold seeps...
GACACTCAAGGATTTGCGGCGCTGCGAAGGTTTGACTGGCCGTGTGTCAACACCTCGACTCAGCTCATACAACCGCCCGCCAAAACGACCAAAATGTTCGGTCAGTTCAAACACTGAAAACTGGCGTAACTCACCACAGGTGTCGGCGCCAAAATGATGTAATTTCTCGGCCGTGACTTTACCGACACCAAAAATCTTATTAACCGGCAGCACCTCAACAAAGGCATCAATATCCTCCGGCAAAATAATGGTTTCGCCGTCAGGCTTGTTCCAGTCGCTGCCCACCTTGGCAAGAAATTTATTGGGCGCGACTCCTGTCGACAGGGTAATGCCCAATTCCTGTTTAACTCGCTGACGTATTTCGCGTGCCATCAAGGTAGCGCTGCCGCGGCATTTATCGCTGTCAGTGACATCCAGGTAGGCTTCATCCAGCGACAACGGCTCCACCAGCTCCGTGTAATCAAAAAATATTTCTCGCATTTTGCGCGACACTTCACGGTACTTATCGAAATTGGGCGGCAGAATTACCAGCCCAGGACACTGCCGGCGCGCATGGGCCGATGACATGGCCGAATGAATACCGTGCCCACGTGCTTCGTAATTGCAGGTAGCAATAACCCCACGTTTACTGGCTGGACCACCAATCGCCAATGGCAAACTGCGCAGGGAGGGATCATCACGCATTTCGACCGAGGCGTAAAAGCAATCGCAATCACAATGGATAATTTTTCGTTGGCTGGAAGTCATCGTCATCCGAGATAAAAATATTCAGCGCAACATTAAAGTAATTAGCAATACACTAGCAACAATAGCTTTTAACACTTTAAAAATCCCTACCTTCAATTATTGGCAAACATTTCAATAAATACGTCTACACTTATCACATCAAGTTGTGACGACGATTGAAATCACGACGGGGGTAAGCTAAAGAACAAAAAATTGCTTTTAAATTTTCCAAAGTGCTCCTTAAGTGAAGAGCAGTCATGGATACGACGTACATGCGAAAATCATCAATGTTTTTTGAGCTAGTTAGGAATATCAGCTTTCAAGAACTGATTCGTTTTAAACTCAGTCTAGTCACTTTCGCCCTCATTCCACTGCTATGGCTATTGGATCCAGCCATCGATGTATTTATTAATCAGCAACACGGTTACCTACACGAACTCGTTACATACGAGCCCGTTGAAATGCTGATTCTCGTTGGCTCATCATTTTTCATTTTTATCACTGGCATGGCATGTTCCTTGGCCTTTCTAGGCGTTGAAAAACAGCAAAAATCCCTACTTGAGCAAAGCCAAAAGCTGTCACAGATTATCCATTCCACACCAGAATGCGTAAAAACGGTGTCCCGTGATGGATTATTGCAGGACATGAATCCGGCCGGTTTGAAAATTGTTGAAGCAGATAATATTGAGCAAGTGCAAGGCCAATCTGTTTACGATTTAATTGCACCCGAACACCGTCAGCTTTATATCGACTTTAACGCGCGCATCTTTGAGGGGCAGTCCGAAATTATCGAATACGATGTTATTGGCCTCAAGGGAACCCGCAAACATGTGGAAAGTCACGCTGTCCCCTTGCGCGACAGCAACGGCCTGATCATCTCGCATCTGGCAACCACTCGCGACATTACCCACTCCCGTCGGTTATCCGAAAAACTAAGCTATCAGGCCAGCCACGATATGCTGACAGGTCTGATTAACCGCCACGAATTTGAACGCCGACTGGAAAACACATTAAACCAAGGCGACGATAATCAGGAAACACATGCCGTTTTGTTCATCGACATGGACCAGTTTAAAGTCATTAACGATACCAGCGGACACATGGCTGGAGATCAGCTCCTAATTCAGCTGGGTAACATTATGCGAGAGCAGGTACGCCAACATGACAGCGTCGCCCGCCTCGGAGGTGATGAATTCGCCATACTCTTACAATACTGTTCAACTAATGATGCCAGTCATATTGCCGATAAACTGCGCCTGGCCATCGATGCATTCAATTTTGTCTGGGAAGAACGCCAATTCAAGGTCACTGTAAGTATTGGTGTGGTTAACATTGACCATACCGACACCAGCGTAACTAACATTTTGCGTGAAGCCGACACCTGCTGTTATATGGCCAAGGATAAAGGTCGCAATCGCATTCAGATCCACCAAAAGGGTGACGACATCACCGCGCTGCATCAGAAAGAGATGGATTGGGTTTCACGTATTCACTCTGGCATTGCCGATCGGCGCTTTATACTTTTTGGACAAGAAATTGTCAGTTTGAATAGCCACTCTCCAGAGAAGCACCTTGAATTGTTGGTTCGTTACCAAGATGATGATGGTAGTTTAATACCTCCCGGAGCCTTCTTGCCTGCCGCTGAGCGTTACTGCATTTCACCAAAACTGGATCGTTATATTATCGAGTCTGCCTTTCATCTGTTATCTACAAACACCCAGCTATTAAACGAATTTGAAAGTTTCGGCATCAACCTGTCTGGTTTATCTTTGGGTGATAAAGAAGTACTGCAGACCATCTCTCAACTGATCAGCACACATCCAACTCTACAGAATAAAATCAATTTTGAAATCACAGAAACGGCGGCTATCAGCAACCTGCAGGACGCCTGCTCTTTTATTAGCCAGTTAAAGGACATTGGCTGTAGCTTTTCATTAGATGACTTCGGCAGCGGCCTGTCATCTTTCGGCTATTTAAAAAGCCTGCCCGTGGATTACCTTAAAATTGATGGCAGTTTCATTCGCGATATTCTCGACGACCCCATTGATCTTGCCATGGTACGTAGTATCAACGACATCGGTCATCTGATGGGTAAAAAAACCATTGCCGAATTTGTTGAAAACGATGAGATCAAGGAGCAGTTACAACTCATGGGGGTCGATTTTGCACAGGGCTACGGCATTGCCAAGCCCTGTCCACTCAAAGAGTTTATTAAAGCAGCCGCCTAATTTTCAGTAAAAAATCGCCAAAAACTCCTATAAAGCACGCTACTAGATCAAAATAACTCACTGTTTTGCCAAGAAATAAGGTAGAATACGCGCCCGAATTTTGAATACCGCTACCGACCTGTCGAGCCACAGTTTAGTAGTGCTGAACAGGCGCCCGACATGTCCGAAGAAACAACAACTGAACCCACTGCTGAAGTAGCTACCTTTACCGATCTAGGCTTATCCAAGCCCGTTTTAGATGCGTTGAAAAAGGTGGGTTATGAAACACCCTCTCCAATCCAAGCCGCAGCGATTCCTGTGCTGATGACAGGCTGCGATATTATCGGCCAAGCGCAAACAGGGACCGGTAAAACCGCTGCCTTTGCCCTGCCAATTCTGTCGAAAATTGACGCCAAGCTGAACGAGCCGCAGGTATTGGTACTGGCACCAACTCGCGAATTGGCGATTCAGGTGGCTGAAGCTTTCCAAACCTACGCATCGTGCCTGAAAAACTTTCACGTTCTGCCTGTTTACGGCGGTCAGGATATCGTTAATCAACTCAAGCAGCTCAAACGTGGCCCACAAGTTGTGGTTGGCACGCCTGGTCGTCTACTGGATCACCTGCGTCGCAAGAGTCTGAAACTGGATCACCTGAAAGTCATGGTACTGGATGAAGCTGATGAAATGCTGCGCATGGGTTTCATTGACGATGTTGAAACCATTCTGTCACACACCGACGGCACGCAACAAACGGCGCTGTTCTCAGCCACATTGCCAGAACCAATTCGTCGCGTATCACAGCGCTTCCTGACCGATCCGAAACACATTAAAATCGAATCCAAAGCCACCACCGTTGATACCATTGATCAGAGTTATCTGATGGTTAGCGGCATGGGCCAGAAAATAGACGCCATGACACGTATTCTGGAAGTGGAAGATTACGATGGCATCATCATTTTCGTGCGTACCCGTGGCGCCACGACTGAGCTGACTGAAAAGATTATCGCCCGCGGCCACAGCTGTGCAGCGATCAACGGCGACATGAGCCAGAGCATTCGTGAAAAAACCATCGCCCAACTGAAAAGTGGCAAAATCGACATTTTGGTAGCGACTGACGTTGCCGCCCGTGGTTTGGACGTTCAGCGCATCTCCCACGTGATCAACTACGACATTCCCTATGATGCCGAGACTTACGTACACCGCATCGGTCGTACCGGTCGTGCGGGTCGTTCAGGTAAAGCCATTCTGTTTGTAGCCAACCGTGAACGCCGCATGCTGCAAACTATTGAGCGCACGACTCGCAAGCCAATCGATCGCATGACGTTCCCAAGCTCGGCTGAAATGGCCGCACAGCGTAAAGAACGCTTCAAAGAAACGCTGATCGAAGCCATGGCTGAAACGCCTAAACCGTTTTTCGACGAACTGATCACTGAACTGACGGCCGAGCTTGAATGTGACACACAGCAAGTTGCTGCCAGCCTTGCTTACATGCTGCAAAAAGATCGCCCACTGGAAGTGGCTCCAGAGCCTAAGCACAAACCACGTCAGGATAGAGATCGTGACAACCGCAGAGACAATCGTGATGGTGGTCGAGATTCACGTCGTGACTCTCGTTCTGATTCTCGCGGCCCTCGCTCCGATTCCCGTTCGGACTCAAGAAGCAGCCGTCCGAGCAGAGATTCACGAGACCAAGGTGACAATAAACCTCGCGAGAGCAAACGTCGTGCATCAAAAGTTGATCCAAGCATTGTTATGCAAAAGTACCGCTTAGAAGTGGGTCGTGAACACGCCGTAACACCGGGTGACATCGTTGGTGCGATTGCCAACGAAGCCGACATCGACAGCGCCTACATTGGCGGCATTAACATTCAGGATGATTACAGCACCGTTGAGCTGCCAGGTGGTATGCCCAAGGAAATTTTCGACCATCTAAAAAAAGTGCGCGTACGTAACCACCCTATTCGCATCAGCATCGAAGGCAAAGACGCGCCATCAGATGAACCAAAACGTAAACCAAAAGCTAAAAAAGACTAAAGGAAAACCTCATGTTTAACGTAAACGAATATTTTGACGGCAAAGTAGCTTCCATTGGTTTTCAGACCGCAACACTGCCTGCTACTGTTGGCGTAATGGCTATAGGCGAATACGAATTCGGCACTAGCCAAAAAGAAGTCATGACGGTTGTTAGCGGCGCTCTGATCGTTAAACTACCTGGCAGCGATGACTGGAACACCTACTCTGCGGGTGAATTCTTTGTGGTTGATGCCAACGAAACTTTCTACCTGAAAGTGGAAGTTGAGACAGCCTACTTCTGTACCTACGAATAAGCCTTTTACCCACCTTCGCACAGCCGAAGGTGGGTTTATCATTTCACGCAAAAATCTCTTTTTAGAAACAACCTATCAGGAAAATCTTAAAAGATGAAAATCTGGATTGATGCTGATGCCTGCCCTGGCGTCATTAAAGAGATTCTCTACCGCGCCTGCGGCCGTATGCAGGTTGAATTGATTCTAGTTGCCAACCAACCGCTGAAAGTCCCACCCTCTCCCATAATCCGTACCGTTCAGGTGCCAGCTGGCTTTGATGTTGCAGATAACTATATCGTGCAAAATATGAGCCCCGGAGATTTGGTGATCACCGCCGATATCCCCCTTGCCGATGAAGTGATTGACGCCGAAGGCCACGCCATTAACCCGCGTGGAGCGTTTTATACCAAGGAAAATATCAAGCAACGCCTGACCATGCGTAATTTTATGGAAGAGCTACGCAGCACAGGTCAAGTCTGCGGCGGACCACCGCCACTCAATCACACCGACCGCCAGGCCTTTGCTAATGCGCTGGATCGATTTTTAGCGAAGCATTGTAAATAACCCACAAACCGTAGAATTGTCACTTTGAACATCTGTGAGAAACCTTTGCAGACTTAAATATCTCTCCCGATGGCTCACCGTCACACGAGGTCTAGCAAGATAACAAAGAAAGCGCTTACTGCTTAATCGGCTGTACCAGCACCAACGGTGCCACCACCACTGCCCATAATTCTGCATTCGAAGCACACCATTCAGCCGCCTGCTCATCCGTCGCCGCACCCAATTTTTGTGCCGCAACCCAAGCTTCCACCGCCGCTTTGTTATCCTGCGAAACCTGATAAGCCACTTCGATCAAATCCAGCCCAGGCGATACGAAGACCACATTGCCTGAAGCAAAATGCTTTTCCATCTCATGCCAGCTAATCTTACCTGTCTCTCGGTTCAGCTTGGCTCGAATATCCTCATCAGCCGTTTGTTCCTGCTCTAACCCGTCATTACTCACTGCATATTCCTATCAATGTCTTATTCAATAATTTTTTGTGTAGAACGCCCACAAAATAGTTCGCGTGTCTCATCAACCTGCGCACCCCTAATCTGCTTCATACAGGTCGCATAACTTTCCTGTGGTTTAACCGTCAAACGTCCATTTGTGTTACTCACCAGATAAATAACCCGGCGCGCTGAACGCTGCCCAATCCAAATAGTAAACAGCTGGTCCGACTCGGCACAACTGTATTGTGTCGAATAATCAAAACCCTGAACTTTACGCAATAGATGCGTATAAATCCGCCAGCCACTGGTCAGCCCATATTCAAGCTCTGCTTCACATTCAGCCAGCGTAACAACTTCATCACTTTGAAAAAATACTGCCTGCGTGAAAGTGGTGCCGGTAATTTTGTTTTTTGCTACCATATAAACTTGCGGAGTTTCTACAGCCAATACAATCCCCGGCAGCAGCAATAAAATCCCCGCTAAAATAAAACGAAACTCTTTCATAAAATCCCTCTTGTCACCCTTTCAGGCGTCACATCCAAATGTAACAAACAGCTATTCAATAGTGACTATCGATTCAACTTAAGAACCAGTAATATATAGCCTTTTTTACCTGACGCAATACTTTGCAGCAGCTTACCCTTTCGGAGCATTCAATGAGCGAACAAGAACAAGCCGACGCCACCCCAGGCATGGACCCTAACAGCCTTTACCGTGAAGAAATGTACACTGATCGCCGCATCGGCAGCATTCATATGCTGATCCCTGTTCTAGCTAGTGGTGAAGATGACAGCAGTCGTAGCAAAATCTATCTGGGTGAAACCCAAATGCGCACTGCCGCTGGCCCAATGCCGATCAACTTTGAAATCGAAGCCAATACCATTGGCGAAGCCGCTGAAAAATTCACCGAACTGGCTCAGGACGCGGCAGAAAAAACCATCAAGCAGATTGAAGACATGCAGCGCGAACAGGCTAACAAAATTGTTATACCTGGCGAAGAAGGCATGGGCGGTATGGGTGGAGCGATGGGCGGCATGCCTGGCGCCGGAAAAATCCAACTAACATAGCTTATACGCCTGATAGTGCCTGCGGCTTATCAGGCCTACGTTAGGATCCTACAAGGTCAGCGTTACCTGTAGGATCGCAACTGGATAGCAAGTAGGCCGGAAAAGCATAACGCCTTCCGGCATTCATTCCAGGAGTCTGCCGAACTTAACACTGACCTACTCGGCAATCGCTCCTGCGTTACCCTGTCTTCTGCACCCGTGTGGAAAATCCGACAACCTGCTAATCTTCATCAAAGACATGAATCGAATAACCCTTCTCCAGCGCCTCTTTCAAGCCACCATGAGCCGCTATCATTTTTTTATCCTTCAACACCCGCGCCGCAATCTTTTTGTGTTTTTCAATTTTCACCTGATGAAACCCCGCGCGCAATAACTGCAACGTGCAAAGCTTCTCTGCACCCTCTTTTTTGGGCGCATTGATATAAACGATAAAGGGCACCTGTTGGCCCTGAGCGATTCCGTCCACGGCTTCTTTGGCAACAGCATTTACTGAAAAAACATACATCTCAATGATCTCTTATAAATTCTTCGAAAACGTTTTCAAGGCAGGTAGGGCAAGGAAAAGTTTGGCGAAAAAGCGCAGTTTATATGTAATAAATGCGCATTTTTAGCCAAACTTAACCAACAGTAGGCGCTCTTAGGCGACGCCGCAATGGCAACGTAGATAGTTTTATTAAACCGCTACGATGACGCGTAAGGCATCCAATTTAAGTTGCGCCGTTTGCAGATACTGCGCCAGACTTCCCGTTTCCTCGCGCAATAAATCAATTTCCTGCTGACGAATATTAGGGTTCACGGCAGATAATGCTTCAAGACGCTGCAACTCGCCCTGTTGTTGTGCCTGCATTTTTTTCAACGCCTCATTAATCAGCTGTTGCTGTTGATCCGCTACACTCGCCTCCGCGTTTTTAATCATCGGTATTAATTCTGTCTGAGCATGACGAATCAGTTCTCGCGCGGTGCCCTTAGGAACCCGTTTAATCAGCTGATTGAGTTTGTCATGGCTCAGCACTTTACCCAACTGAGAACCCCTCTGGTCCGTTAACACTCGCACTATGGTGCAGGGTAAATAGCGGAACAACTGCAACGCTACTGGACCTGCACATTGCATCACAAACACCGCCTCGAGCAATATCGTACCGGGTTTGATCGGCCCAAGTTTGATGGTGGCTACCGAGGTATTACCAAACTGCTCGCTGATCACCATATCCATGGCACCCGTCACCATTGGATGCTCCCAGCTTAAAAACTGAACATCCTCCCGCGACAATGCGAACTCACGTTGAAAAGTCGCCGTTACGCCACCCTCTGGCAAACCAGGGAAGTGGGCCGTATGCATATGATCGCCCGGCTGCAATACCACACTGTGCGCACTGTGTCGCTCCTGCTCAACGCCATATAGATCAAACACACGTTCCATGTAATGACTTAACTCGTGACTGCGTTCCTGCACGACAATCTGCTCAATTAACTCAGCTGCTGCCGTTTGATCACAGGAATTTAATTCCAGTAAACGATCACGCCCTTGCTGCATGCGTTGTTCAGTTTCCAACCGCAGAGCCAGCGTATCGCTAACCAGGTTTTCAACCAACGTCATGTTCTGCGGCTGCTGCAGGGCAAATGCCATCTGCTCGAAAAAGGTATCACTGATTAATTGGCCAGCCGCACAGGCAGCCCGGAAACTGTTTAATCCTTCATCATACCAACGCACCAATACCGCCTGCGCACTGTTTTCATAATGCGGCACATGAATTTGCACAGTGTGTCGCTGACCAATACGATCAAGGCGACCAATACGCTGCTCCAGCAAATCTGGATTGAGCGGTAAATCAAACAGCACCAAATGATGAGCAAACTGGAAATTACGGCCCTCGCTGCCGATCTCTGAACAGATCAGAATTTGAGCACCCTCTTCGTCATCAGCAAAATACGCTGCCGAACGATCGCGTGTAATCAAATCCATTTCTTCATGGAATACCGACGTGGTGACTCCACGGTATAAACGCAAATGAGTTTCCAACGCAATCGCCGTGCTTGCGTGCGCACAAATCAGCAGTACTTTGTCATCACGGTGTTCCAGCAACCAGTCCGCCAACCAATCAACGCGCGTATCGTACTGCAACCAACCATCATCTAAATCACCCGCCAACACACGTTCGGGGGTTATCAGTTTCTCCAGCGACGCATCTTCAGCCAAATCTGTATAGAACTCAGGGGCAGGTAATGGATGGATATTCAGCTGACGCTCGGGAAAGCCTGGTACTGCACTGCGGGTATTACGGAACAACACACGACCAGTGCCGTGTTGATCCAGCAGAGCGCGAATAATCAGCTCAACGGCCTCACCCACCTGCTCAGCAGAGTCACTCGCCAGCGCAGCTTGTAAGGCAGCAACATTGTCAGCACTCACGTATTCGGGCAGTGCCGAAAATAACTCGTCATTGGCGGAAATTTCGTTAGCCGCCCCATTCAAGACCAGCAGTTTTTCAACCAAACTGTTCACTGGTTGATAATTAGCTTCTTCATCGCGGAATTTTTGCAGGTCGTAATAACGATCTGGGTCCAGCAAGCGCAATCGCGCAAAGTGGCTTTCCAGCCCTAATTGTTCCGGCGTTGCTGTAAGCAGCAATAAACCTGAAGCCACTTTTGCCAATGTTTCAATACACTGATATTCGGCACTGACTTGCTGTTCGCTCCACTGTAAATGGTGCGCTTCATCCACCAGCAATAAATCCCAGCCCGCCGCCTCAGCTTGAGCCAGGCGCTTGGGATTATTAGTTAAGAAAGACAGTGAACAAAGCACCAATTGTGCTGATTCAAAGGGATTTTCATCATGCTCGTTAAGCTCATCGGTCAGCAGCGCCAGCTCATCACCCCAATCCGGCTCGATTTGGGTATCTGCCAGCGCCAGGCAACGTGCCTCATCGAGGATGGTGAAATGCAGATTAAAACGACGCAGCATCTCCACCAGCCACTGGTGCACCAAACTATCGGGCACTACCACCAAGGCACGACGTGCGCGACCGCTAACCAATTGCTGGTGCAAGATCAAACCGGCTTCAATGGTTTTACCCAAGCCCACTTCATCGGCCAGCAGTACACGTGGCGCATGGCGCTTGCCAGTTTCATTGGCGATATAAAGCTGATGCGGTAATAACTGCACGCGCGCGCCAAGCAGACCATTAACCGTCGACAACTGATGTTCACGCAAATGAGACAGCGTTTCGTAACGCAAATTAAAACGTTGTAGATTATCCAGCTGTCCGGCAAACATTCGTGCCTGCGGCGTGCTGAACTGTACGAAGCTATCGAGTTCCAGCTCCGGCAAAGTCACCAGCAGTTCGTCTTCGTCATAACCTCGATACAGCAGGCAGCCATGATTTTCGATCACGTCGGTGACCTTAAAACGCAAGCCATCCATGCTGGTAACGAAATCATCAACTTGGTAGGTCACTCGTGAAATTGGTGCGTTATCCATCGCATAGGTGCGCTGCTCAGCAGCAGCAGGAAAACTTAAGGTCACACGCCGATTGGCTACCTCCAGCACAATGCCCAGCCCCAGGCTGGCCTCGGTATCACTGATCCAACGTTGCCCTGCTACAAAGGATGTTTTTACCACAAATTTCCCCGTCTGATGTTTATCGTTCTATAGACGCGAATGATACGGTAAACTGCCCGCTCTTTGCTATCAAAACACCCATAGCAAACCTCTTAAATCACCCCAAACGAGCCCCTTTATATGGCCCTGAGCGCAACTGTTTTCAAAGCTGAACTAAATATTGCCAATATGGACACGCATTACTACCAAACCCATAACCTAGTGTTGGCTCGTCATCCCTCGGAAACCGACGAACGTATGATGATTCGGCTGCTGACCTTTGCGCTAAATGCCGACGAAGCGCTGCAGTTTACCAAGGGTTTAAGCTCCGATGACGAACCGGAGCTGTGGCAGAAAAGCCTCAGCGGCGAAATTGAATTATGGATTGAACTGGGCCAGCCGGACGAGAAACGCATCCGCAAAGCCTGTGGACGCGCCAAACAGGTCATCGTTTATTGCTACGGCGGACGCGGAGCGGAAATCTGGTGGGATCAAAATGCCAAACACCTGAACCGCTTCAGCAACCTGCGCATTATCAACCTCCCCAAAGAAGCTACCGAAGTTATCGCAACGATGTCACAACGCACCATGCAGCTGAATGTCAGCCTTCAGGATGGCGAGGTTTCAATCAGCGATAACGAGCAGAATGTCGATATCATCCCGCAGACGATGTTTCCTCTATAACGTCTAACTACCAAACACCTTGCGCAGCAGTTCCGTAGTTCGTTTAACCGGATCCTTGCGAATCGCTGCTTCTTCCTGAGCAAGATAATAAAAAATACCATCCATACCCTTTGCCAGGGTATGGTCTGTGAGGTCAGCCTTCACATCTGGTACAAAGGGGATATCCTGATAACGCCCCATAGCGCTGCCATAGGCTTTCACCGCACCCACTTCAGACAGGCTTTTGTCGATTATCGGGCGCAACGCATTGGTCAGCGGCACATTCATTTTTTCACGCAAATATTGTGTCGCGGCATCATCAGGACCGTTATAAATACGCTTGGCATCTTCAAAGCTCATTTCTTTAATCGCATCCCAAAATAACGCTTTGGCTTTTGGAGTCGCCTGCTCAGCCGCACGATTCAAACGCGTTTCGAGATCATCCATCATGTCGCCCATACCAACTTTATCCAGCCAGCCTTTTACCTTCTGTAACTGCGAAGGCAGTGAGATATGTATCGCCTGGTCAGCATTAAATCCATCAGCTGCCCCCAACTGAGAAACCACTGTTTCAATGCCCACTTTTAGCGCTTCCTTCAGGCCATCAACCATATCAGCACTGCTCAAAATACTCTTTTCAGCCGATAACTCTTTATCCCCACCTAACAAAGAATCAAGCACCCCTTGCCCCATATTAAACCATGATTTATCGCCAGCGGTGGCCTCAGAAGACACACCACCAACCGTTAACAATACCACTAATGAAAGGGCTGGGAGACATTTTGACATAATACACATCCTTATTTTTTGCCCTTAACATAGAATAAACAAAGGCAAGATAAAATCAGTATACGCCTCCTGCTTAGACCTTAAAATCGACCTTGAAATAAACGGTAAAGCCCGCACTAATAAAACAAGCCTTGCCAATAAAGTACTCTGGTGAGTAAACTTTCCCGACTTTAAATGACCCCATGTAAGGTCAAGTCGTTGTACAGGTACTCTATTTTATGAAAATTCGGATTGTTCTTTCCCTGTTGCTAACAGGCATCTTTTCTACCACAGCATTGGCTGGCCTCGAACCACCCGAGGGTGAAAAGCTGATTACGTATCAACCCAACCCTGAGATTTGGGAAATTTTCAACAAAGACCTTATCAACTCCAAACGCCTGGTTTGGTTCAACAAGGAAATGCGCGCCAAGAACAGAACTTACGACGATTTCTACGAGGTCAACGTATTCAACAAACCAGAAAAGAATCTAGATGAACTACGGGATTGGAGCGACAAAAAGGGCAAGCTCAAATGCAGTAACTTTGAATCTACCGACTTAGCCCGCAACACAGAAGCCACCTACCCATCCATTTTTTGGCGCACCACCTGCCTGAAAAACAATGCAGCAGGCGCACGCCTCATCACCAAACTGATCGAAGGCGAACGTCACCTCTATCAGATCCAAAAAGCCTGGGTTGGCAAGGTCGATCAAGCAGATATCGATATCTGGCTAAAACGTGTCGAAGAGGCCTTCGTTTGCGACAAGGACAGTGAAACAATACCCTGCCCTATTGAAGAAGCGCCAACCGCTGACACGAATACCGAGCAGGATGAACTGCAAGCAGTAGCTGAAACAGTCAGTGAATCTACAGGCAGTAACAACAAATAAGCATTGCCGGCCCTGTCTTGGTTAACACTGAGCGCAGGGCCACCTCCCTAGTTTAAATCCTCTTCGGCAACAGTCCATGTTTTCACAGGTCATTATTATTGGTGCTGGCGCTGCCGGCCTTATGTGCGCTATTTCTGCGGCTGAACAGGGCAAGCAAGTCCTGGTTCTCGATCACGCCAACAAAGCTGGCAAAAAGATTCTCATCAGTGGCGGCGGTCGTTGTAACTTCACCAACCTCTACACCGAACCTGCCAATTTTTTAAGCAACAACCCGCACTTTTGTAAATCGGCACTCAAACGTTATACGCAGTGGGATTTTATCGCTGAAGTGGATAACGCAGGCTTACCCTGGACTGAAAAAAAATTAGGCCAATTATTCAGCGACAATAAAAGTGAAGCCATCATCAATATGCTACTGGAACGCTGCACCAGCCTAGGCGTTAAAATAAAGCTCAATTGTAATATTCAGAGCATCGAGAAAAACGACAATGGCGATTTTTCAATCAACAGCTCGCTGGAAGACTTTCAAAGCCATGCAGTTGTCATTGCCACAGGCGCCATGTCATTTCCCACCATGGGCGCCACCGACTTTGGTTTACGCATTGCTCAACAGTTCGGCTTAAAAGTAACCGCCACCGCTCCGGGGCTGGTGCCCTTTACCTTCGACGGCCCCGAGAAAAAACGTTTTGATGGATTGGCCGGTGTCAGTATCGAATGCCACATTGAATGTAATGAACAGTCCTTTTATGAAAATATCCTCTTTACCCACAGGGGTTTAAGCGGCCCGGCAGTATTACAGATTTCATCCTATTGGCAGCCCGGCAACAACGTCACTATTTGCTGCCTACCCAATATCGACTTATTCGATGAACTGAAAAACCATCAGCAGACCTCACCCAATAAACAACTGCAAACCATCCTGCAGCAGTATTTCCCCCAGCAAGTAGTCAGCAGCTTCTGCCATGAAGTGAACACACAAAAACCATTACAAACCTACAAACACAGTGAACTGGAACACACCGCTAATCTTTTCCAAAACTGGCAATTTATCCCCAGCGGGACCGAAGGCTACAAAAAAGCAGAAGTCACTCTGGGCGGCGTTGATACCGATGAAATCAGTTCAAAAACCTTTGAAGCAAAAAATGTGAAAGGCCTGCATTTTATTGGTGAAGTGCTGGATGTCACCGGCCACCTCGGTGGTTTCAATTTCCAATGGGCCTGGGCCAGTGGCTGGTGTTGCGGGCGAGCGTTATAACTGTCGGTTTACATTTAAATTTTAGACAATTACATTAAATTTCAGATGTAACCTCCAATTACAGGCCCTTATTGTTACCCCTAATTTCACAATAAATCAGTAAATAGCCCTGTAGCTATGCTCAACACTTAAATAAGAAGCAAGCTTCGCCCTTAAAGCTTGATCTTGATCAAGTTAATCCAGTTGCGTCAAGCACCCCCTTGATACGGATCAAGGCCTGAAAATATATTCCTGTTAATCTGCTGCCATCAAACATCAGAATATGATCATGGTGGTAAGAAAATACTGCAAATACAGCGCAGTTTAAATTTTGACGTTTACGTTATCCTTACTAAACTACCAACAAACTTGCATCACCAAACCGGTTACTTATCAGTACCGACAATCAAATTTCTGTGTTTAAAAAACTTAAATTAATTAACCTAGGAGATTACCCCCATGAGTGAAGGGTTAGTAAAAGACAGCATGACAGCACCCGTTATATCGGTCTCTAGCGAGACAGGCCTATCTGATGCACGTAAGATTATGACAGATAAAAAAGTGCGTCGTTTACCGGTTGTTAACGGTGATAAGTTGGTTGGCATTGTTTCGTTTACGGACGTACTGGAAGCCAAGCTGACAACGGCTAAGTCTCTGAACATCTGGGAACTGAACCAGCAGGTTTTAACCATGCAGGTCAAAGACGTGATGTCACCTGACGTGTGTTCTGTCGATCAAGATGCAACCATTTCTGATGCAGCCAGAGTCATGCTGGAGAAAAAAGTCAGCGGTGTTCCTGTCACCGATAACGGCAAATTGGTCGGTATGATTACCGAATCTGACCTGTTCCGTTTAATCGCTCTTGAGGGCAGATACCTGTCGTTACATCACAAAAAGTTCTTGCACGCTGAAAACGAATAAGTTTATCGACGACAGTAAAGCTCGAACGAAATGCCTCGCTTATTGCGGGGCTTTTTTTTGCTTAATCACAGATGACCGCTGCGGGTCAGCACATTAGCCAGCCATCTGAGCTGCTCAATAGTTTGCCATATATTCTCTGCCGGCCTTTAGGCTATCACTGCCACCCGCTCGTTCAGCCTGTAGAAACGCTAAAATAGCCTCTTCATGAGCTGCAGCCATATCTGTTCTTCAGCACTGATCCTCTGAAGCGGCTTTTCTTACTGACGGTATTCAACGGCATAGCCTTCAATCCAGGGATCTAGCGTTTCTATCAGGATTTGCCACGCCAAACCTAACCAAGGGGCAGCAGCTTCTCATCCCTTGATTTCCATTTCAGCATCTATCCAACTGTAGGTTTGCCCATTTTTTTCCAACCAGTTTTTCAATAGCGTTGCGTATGTACCTCAAGCTCGATCAGGCACTGCCATTTTTCACGTTCGACTGAGTCTTTAGCCTGTTCAGCAAAGATTTAGAAACTCAATGCCAAACAACTCACCCCGATAGGCTTCATATAAGAATTCACGCATGCCTCATCTCTTCCTTCACCCCAAATACACTTTCGGCCCGAATACAAAAACACTAAAGCTCAATATAACATTTAAATTCTGCGTAAACCTCAAGTTGGTCTACCCTTTAAGCAGCCAGATCCGAAATCCTTCTTTACAACAGGCACAAATTTTATAAACTCCATTCGTGCAGACACTAATATCCAGTTCGCTCAGATGACGGAATTTAATGACTGTTTTGCTATAAGCGTTGGAAATTTCATGAATAAACTAACAAATTTTATGGCTGCAATAACAGCCACTCTAATAGGTAGCAGTGCCGTTTATGCGCAGGAGGGAACTGAAGTTGGCGTCGAACCAGACAAATATCTGAACGGTACCGTAAGTACGTGGATTGAACTAGCTTCTGATTATGTGTTTCGCGGCGAATCAGAAACCAATGATGGGGAGATCCCATCCGCTAAAATTGCTTTAACCTGGACTCATGACAGCGGTTTTTATGCTGGAGTCTATTATGCTGACAATCTGTTCCCTGACAATTCCTCTAATGGCACTAACGATAACATTGGTTCAATTTGGGGACCATATATCGGCATGTCAGGTTCCATTGGAGACTCGGGATTCAGTTATAACAGCATGTTATTTCAGTACGTCTATCCAGGTGATCCAGATTCGAACTATCTAGAACTATTCAACTACCTGACATTGCCTGCTATTGGAAACCTGACGCTCAAACTGGAATTTTCTCCAACTCTTACTGACTGGTTTGGTGTCGATGGACTGCAATCCTATAACTATGCGATTCATCCTAGTTTCAGTTTACCCGCTGGGGTAACACTATCAGGAACCTATGGTTTCCAGGAATTTGATGAGCCATCCGATGCAACATACAGCAACGTAGATTGGCAGCACTGGAACATTGGTGTCAGTAAAACATTCTTCGCCTGGAACGTTGATGTACGTTACCACGATACCGATATTAAGAAGGGAAAGCATGATTTCTACGGCTTTGATTATAATCACCAAATCGTAGATGACCGTGTTGTTCTAGCCATATCTCGTACATTTTAAAGAGGTCTCTTCGCGACTATGTTTCTTTGTATAGTTGCCAGCCTCTACGGTAAATCCACCGCCCCTAAAAAACCGCCAAAGGGTCATAACTAGCTCTAGTCTCTTTCATTCAATTGTGCGCCAAACCGGGAATTGATTTCCGTCAAGTATCCTAGATAGCACCATGCTAATATGCCAACTGCGACAATTTGTCGCACCCGTTGTCCTTTTAGCAAGGTGTTTTAAATGGATTTACCCGGCTGTATTTGCCGCCTCAGAGTATTGATTGCGTTGCTATTTGTTACGCTAATCATCTCTAATCATGCCTCGGCGATGGTCCCTGTTTCCGAAGCACAGCAACTCGACACAATTCGCCAGGCTCTACCACAATTCTCCTCCATCAGTGAAAAAACGGCATTGTCCGATGGCAAGGTACTAGTGCGAACTGTTCACAACGGCGAAGATATTATCGGCTATGCCTTTAATACCAATGATGTCATCAATATTCCTGCCTATTCGGGAAAGCCCATCAACACCTTAATTGTGATGGACCCTGAAGGTAAATTAATTGCGACTCAAGTTCTCGAACATCACGAACCCATTCTCCTCGTGGGCATTCCAGAAAAAAAGCTATTTGATTTTACTGACAAATATCAAGGGCTGAATGTTACTGATAAGGTACGCGTCGGCGCAGGGAATAATGAAAAGATTGTTAATGTCGATGTGATATCCGGTGCCACTGTAACAGTGATGGTGGTCAACGAAGCCATTATGCGTTCGGCACAGAAAGTCGCCCGAATACTCGGTATTGCCGGACTGACTGTAGAGGCAAAAATACCGCCTGCCACCATCAAATCAAACCTCTTTGAAAAGGCCAATTGGGACACCCTAACCGGCAACGGTACAATTCGTCGCCTAAAGTTGATCGAATCCGATATCAATACCGCCTTTGAAGGCACCAAAGCGGCAACAAAAGGTGAACCTGACGCTGAAGCCCAACAGCGTACATTTATTGATCTATATTACGCCCCAGTAAACATTCCGACGATTGGTCGCAACCTGCTGGGTGACGATCAATACAACTGGCTGATGGCTGATTTGAAGGAAGGCGATCAAGCGATCGCGGTGATGGCTAAAGGGCAATATTCATTCAAAGGCAATGGTTATGTACGTGGCGGCATTTTTGACCGCACCCAATTACAACAATCGGACAAAGTAATTAGTTTTCACGACACTGATTATCACCGTCTTAACGATGTTTATATCGACGGTTTCCCAGGCCTGAAAGAAATGGCCATTTTTATCGTTCGTGATCAATACGACTTTGATTTAGGCACAACCTGGCAGCTTGAGTTATTGGTACGTCGCCAGGTAGGGGCTCTCGATAGTGTTTTTACCAGCTTTTACGGTGATTACTCAACACCCGAACAATATATCGATCGACCTGAACCCATCGTCGAACCTGAGCCAGAGGCGTTATGGGTTTCTATCTGGAAAGAGCGCACCTTCCAGATTGCGGTACTGGTGGTGGCACTGACTATACTGTTTGTGGTGATCTTTATTCAGGACTTTTTGGTGCGTTACCCACGCCTGATGCACGGTATCCGCCGCGCTTATCTGACCTTTACAGTTCTATTCATCGGATGGTATACGCTGGGACAATTATCTGTCGTTAACGTATTCACCTTCGTGCATGCGTTACAAGGTGATTTTCAGTGGAGCCTGTTTCTACTTGATCCCATGCTGTTCATTTTATGGGGCTTTGTAGCAATGACCATGTTGCTATGGGGCCGGGGGATTTTCTGTGGCTGGTTATGTCCCTTCGGTGCGTTGCAGGAACTTATTAACGAAGCGGCTCGCGCCTTGAAGATTAGACAATTTGAGCTGCCATTTTACGTTCATGAGCGGTTGTGGGCGCTAAAGTACATCATCCTGCTGTGCCTGTTTGCCATCTCGCTTGAGTCATTAGCCGTAGCTGAGCGTTATGCTGAAATTGAGCCATTCAAAACCACCTTCTTACTGAAATTCCAACGTGATTGGGGTTTTGTTTTTTACGCCGGATTCCTGTTAGTAATCAATATTTTCACTCGCAAGGTCTATTGCCGTTACATCTGTCCGTTGGGTGCAGCGTTGGCCATTCCAGCCCGCCTACGCCTGTTTGACTGGCTCAAACGTCGCAAAGAATGTGGCGACCCCTGCCGAGTTTGTGCAAACGAATGTGAAATTGGCGCAATTCATCCTGATGGCAGCATTAATGCGAATGAATGCCACCAATGCCTGGATTGCCAAGTAACCTACTACCGTGATGATAAGTGCCCCCCGCTGGTAGTAAAAAAACGGAAGAAAATTAAACGGGAGGCGGCTATAAACGAAATTCATAGTGTGGATATAACCGACGAATCAGTACAAAAAATCGCTTAACAAAATTTAAATTTGCAGTAGAACAATACTTTTAAGGAGATATAACAATGATAGATCCAAAAGATAAAAATCTACCCGAGATTGATACCAAAGATCCCAAAGCTAGCGAACATGTAAACCTTAGCCGCCGCTTATTTTTAGGTGGTTCCGCCGCGCTGGTTGGCACAGCGGGTGTGATGGCAACGGGTGTTGGTTCAGCGCTGGCACCTTCGACGGCACAGGCGTCCAGCTCCTCCTCAAGCAGTAAACATACAGTGGGCTTAGGTGAATTAGACGAATACTACGGATTCTGGAGTGGTGGTCATCAGGGTGAGGTTCGTATTTTAGGCTTACCGTCCATGCGTGAGCTTATGCGAATCCCAGTCTTCAACGTTGATTGCGCAACAGGTTGGGGGATCACTAACGAGAGTAAAGAAGTGCTGGGGGAAAATGCACCACTAAACGGTGATTGTCACCACCCTCATATGTCGATGACAGACGGTCACTACGACGGTAAATACATTTTCATCAACGATAAAGCCAACTCGCGTATTGCCCGTATCCGTGGCGATATTATGAAAACCGACAAGATCACCACTATTCCGAATACTCAGGCGATTCACGGTCTTCGTGTGCAAAAAGTGCCGCATACCAAGTATGTTTTCTGTAACGCCGAATTCCGTATTCCACACCCAAATAACGGTTTGAATATGGGTGATGTAGAAGGTTACTACACCCTATTCAACGCTGTGAATGCCGAGACGATGGAAGTGGATTGGCAGGTGATTGTCGATGGTAACCTGGATAACACCGATGCAGATTACACCGGTAAATATGCCTTCTCCACCTGTTACAACTCGGAAAATGCTATTGATTTAGCCGGTACCATGCGTAACGAACGTGACCACTTGGTGATCTTCAATATTGCACGCATTGAAGCGGCCGTTAAAGCGGGTGAGTTCACGACACTGGCTGGCTCCAAGGTGCCTGTTCTGAATGGTCGTAAAGGTTCTAAACTAACTCGATACGTGCCTGTACCTAAGAGCCCACACGGCATCAACACTGCTCCAGGCGGAAAATATGCTGTCGCTAACGGTAAGCTTTCACCAACGGTTACCGTATTTGAACTGGCTAAATTCGATGCGCTGTTTGATGACAAAATCAAACCACGTGACACCGTTGTTGCCGAAGTAGAACTGGGCTTAGGACCACTGCATACGGCCTTTGATGGTAGAGGTAATGCCTTTACCACACTGTTTATCGATAGCCAGGTTTGTAAATGGAATATCGATAAAGCGATTAAAGCCTACAATGGTGAGAAAGTAGATTACATCCTCGATAAGCTGGATGTGCACTACCAGCCAGGCCATAACCACACCACCATGGGTGAAACCCGTGATGCGGATGGTAAATATCTGGTTTCATTACAGAAGTTCTCAAAAGATCGCTTCCTGCCATGTGGTCCACTGCATCCAGAGAACGATCAGTTGATTGATATTTCTGGCGATAAAATGGAACTAATCCACGATGGTCCAACCTATGCTGAGCCACACGATTGCATGATTGTGCACCGCTCCAAGGTTAAAACGCGTAAACTATACGACCGTAAAGACCCAACGTTCGCAACAACTGTTGCAATGGCTAAAGCTGACGGTGTTACGCTGGAAAGTGATAACAAAGTTGTTCGTGACGGCAATAAAGTGCGTGTTTACATGACCTCCGTTGCGCCGACCTATGGCATGAACGAATTCAACGTAAAACAGGGTGACGAGGTAACGGTTGTTATCACCAACCTGGATATGATTGAAGACGTGAGCCACGGTTTCTGTATGGTGAATCATGGAGTACAAATGGAAATCAGTCCTCAACAGACGGCTTCTGTTACCTTCACGGCGGATAAGCCGGGCGTTCACTGGTACTACTGTAACTGGTTCTGTCATGCGCTACACATGGAAATGCGTGGTCGTATGCTGGTTGAGCCAGCCTAAGCTGTAAGCAAGTCGTCCCTGCCTGATCTGTTGAAAACAGGGCAGGCAGGGACTCTTTTTAAATCGTATTTTGAGATCATTTATGGGATTGCTGTCCACTGTTATAAGCTGCCTGCTGGCGCTGGGCATAAGCCTCTGTGCACAAGCGGCAACTTTCAACGTATCCCCTCAAGATGATTTACAAGCCGTACTGGATAACAGTCAGCCCGGTGATCAAGTCATTCTCTCCGAGGGTATTTACCTCGGCAATTTTACGCTTTCTCAGTCAATCGAATTAACTGGCACTAGCGCCACTATTGACGCTCAAAACAACGGCCACGCGCTGTTGGTTAATGTCTCAGACGTTACTATCCACGATCTGCGCATCCAGAATTGGGGCACTAACCTGACCAATCTGGACGCCGGTATTTTTGTTACCCCCAAAGCTACCAACACACGCATTGAGAATAATTATTTCCAGGGCGGCGGCTCCGGTATCTGGGTTGACGCGTCAACTGACATCAAAATCATCAACAACAAAATCGAAGGTGACCTGTCACTGCGCTCTTCTGATCGCGGCAATGGTATTCATCTTTTCAACGTTAAAGGTGCGCTGACGCAGGACAATGAAGTCTGGCACACTCGTGATGGCATCTACATTGATACCAGCAACGGCAATCAGTTGATTGGCAATTATTTGCACGACCTGCGTTACGGCGTGCATTACATGTATTCCTACCACAACCTGATTAAAGATAACTTCACCCAAAACACCCGTACCGGCTATGCCTTTATGCAATCCAAGTTTCTGCAAGTAATTGGCAACCGCTCAAAAAATGATGCCAACTACGGAATTTTGATGAATTACATCACCAACTCCACTATCGAGAACAACCGCATTGAAGGCGTGCAAAATGTCCGACACCCCCATATGCAAAAAAGTGCCTCCCGGAGTAATCCAGAAGGTAAGGCGCTGTTTATCTATAACTCCCTATTCAACGACTTTCGCAACAACCTTTTCGCCGACAGTGACATGGGCATTCACCTAACAGCCGGTTCAGAGGACAACATCCTCAGCGGAAATGCCTTTATTGGCAACAAACAACAGGTCAAATACGTGGCCTCACGCACACAAGATTGGTCTCACAAAGGCCAGGGTAATTACTGGAGTGATTACCTGGGTTGGGATATGGATGGTGACGGCATTGGTGATGTGCAATATGAACCCAACGATAGCGTCGATCAGCTACTCTGGAAATACCCATCAGCCAAGCTGCTACTCAACAGCCCTGCCGTTGAAACCCTGCGCTGGGTGCAACGCCAATTCCCCGTTTTAACCGCGCAGGGGGTCATTGATAGCCATCCGTTAATGGTAGCGCCTGATTTTTTAATGCATTCAACAGGTTCGCTTGAAACCACCGAAATAGTGAAAAACTGATATGAGCAACACCACGATTGTTGAGCTGCAACAGGCCGAAAAAAAGTATCAGGGTGTCACCGCCATACACCAGCTCAATCTCGAGCTGCGTCAGGGTGAAGTGCTGGGGCTGTTTGGTCATAATGGCGCAGGCAAAACCACCACCATTAAACTGATTCTTGGTTTAATTGCTGCAACATCCGGCCAGGTACGGGTATTTGGTCAAGACCCCACCCACTCAGATGCACGTAACCTACGCAGTAAACTGGGTTTTCTACAGGAAAACGTCAGCTTCTATGACCAACTGACCGGCCTTGAGGTATTGCAATACTTTGCCCGTTTAAAGGGTGTGCCAAAAAAGAATTGTCCTGATTTACTTCAACAGGTGGGCTTGAGTGATGCGGCTAAACGCCGGGTAAAAACCTACTCCAAGGGCATGCGCCAACGTCTTGGTTTAGCACAGGCCTTGCTGGGCGATCCAAAGTTATTATTGCTGGATGAACCCACCGTTGGTCTCGACCCGATTGCCACACAGGATTTTTATGGCCGCATTGATACGCTTAAACAGCGTGGTTGTACCGTCATTCTCTGTTCGCACATATTACCCGGCGTGGAAAAGCACATCGACCGAGCGTTAATCATGGGACACGGCAAACTGCTAGCTGAAGGTAGCATTAATGACCTGCGCGATCAGGCGAACCTACCCGCCACCTTCCATCTTCAGGGTAACAATCTGGCGTTACCCGAAGCGCTGGCAGCTCAAGTTAAAAAAGATCAAATCGGCGCCCACCTGGAAGTGCCACTACAGAACAAAATGAAAACCCTGCGACAACTGGTGAATTTACCCGGTCTGGAAAACATGGACATACACCTGCCCTCACTGGAAGATTTGTATACACACTTTATTGATACGCACAATGGACTGGAGGCTGCGCTATGAATGCCATTTTTGCAGTCGCCAACAAAGAGTTTCATGATGGCCTGCGCAACCGCTGGGTACTGTCGATCTGTATTATTTTTGCCATACTGGCTATCGGCTTAGCCTATTTTGGCGCAGCCGCGGCTGGCAAGGTCGGCTTTACCTCCCTGTCCAGCACCATCGTTAGCCTCGCCAGTCTGGCAGTATTTATTATTCCATTAATAGCACTGATGCTGGCCTATGACGGCATTGTTGGTGAAGATGAAAACGGCACCCTGTTGCTGCTGATGACCTACCCACTGTCCCGTTGGCAGTTATTACTGGGCAAGATGTTTGGACAGGGCCTTGTGATGGCCTTCTCCACCCTTATCGGCTTTGGCTCCTCGGCCATTATGATGGGGCTGTTTTCTGATACCACCAGTTGGTCAGAACTGATTGCACCCTATACCGTCTTTATCTTTTCCGCTGTGATGTTGGGCTGGATTTTTATCGCCATTGCCTATGTGATCAGCACCTCGGTCTCGGAGAAATCCAAAGCAGCCGGCATTGCTCTGATCGTCTGGTTTATCTTTGTACTGGTGTTTGATCTTGGCCTGCTAGGTTTGTTAGTCGGCACACAGGGTAATGTCGATGAAACCTTATTCCCCTATTTACTACTGCTGAATCCAACCGATATTTTCCGTCTGGTGAACATCACTTATTTTGCTGAGCAGAATTTAACCGGCTTGCTGGCTATCGCCCAACAGACACAATTTTCTTTGTTATCACTTTTTGGTGGCTTATTGGTGTGGCTGCTATTACCAGTAACACTGGCACTAACGACTTTTAATCGCAGAGGTTTGTAATGAAACTTAAGTATTTTGTGATTGTACTGCTATCGCTTTTTTTATTACAAGGTTGTGGCAAAGAAGATGAAACCTCCGTCATGGTGCAACAGGCCCTTGCCATCGAAAGCAGTGACGAATGCCATCTGTGCGGCATGATTATCAGCGGTTTTCCCGGCCCCAAAGGACAGCTTTATTCCAAGGGCATCAACGGCAACATGAAGTTCTGTTCAACACGGGATATGTTTGCCTTCATTCTGGATCCGGAAAATCAGCATAATATTCAGCGGGCCTTTGTACATGATATGGCTGTGACTCCCTGGGGGAAAACCAATGATGAAATCTATATTGATGCCAAAAAAGCCTTCTATGTAATAGGACACAACAAGCCCGGCGCTATGGGCCCAACACTGGCAAGCTTTACCAAACAGACTGATGCAGAAGCATTCTCAGCTGCACAGGGCGGAGAGGTGTTTAGTTTTGAGCAAATCAATCTTGAGACGTTGATGGGCATGATCACTCGGCCGCAGACGGCAAAAACTGAAATGGCGATGCCTCACTAACCAGTAAGTTGATCATGGGAAAACAGTAATAATTCCCGATCACTAAATTATTAATTTGAAGCCTGATAGGCCTCAATCCTGGCTTGGACCTGTTTGAAAATATCTGATATTTTCGGCAACAGTTGATGAATAATTGCCATATAACCCAGCCCCCAGCCTGCTCCAACTCCTCACAGTAATCAGCGAGCGTATTTGCGCCAACGGTACGCGCTGACTGTTATGTAATAACTCAAAGGAATATATGCTCGGCCCATCCATGTGCACCAGTATTATGGTCGGTTTTTATTATTCTCTTCCTTGTAAAGAGCCGCAAATATTCAAAGCGCTTCAATACCGCCTGATCAGAAAACATGCCACTAAATACTAAGCATTCATAATAAAATCATACTTCGCAAACGCCATCAATCAAACGCTGCTTCTGTTCCCGTTTCAATTTTTTAATTGCCGCTTCGCGTTGGCAGGCGCTACTGCGGGTATGCCCAGACTCTCTATAAACGACAGCAACGGGAGCTCTGCCCCGAAAATAACGGGCCCCTCTCCCACCGCTACAATGCTCCTTAAAACGTCGTTCAACATCAGTAGTAACACCCGTATAGTAGGCGCCATCATCGGCTTGAATCATATAAACAAACCAGTTTCTTAACGGTGCTACGGCCTCCTCTTTAATACTAGTCTCCGACAATTTTATTTCGACCTCTGTTTTTTGCTTGATAGAGCCGTTTATCCGCACCATCAATCAAGGCAAGCATATCGTCACCCTGAACAGGTAACATGGTGAAGCAACCGATGGAAACCGTCACATAATCAGACACACTCGACGCTTCATGGGGTATTTGCAGCGCTTCGATTTTCTGCTGAATATTTTGTGCTACCCTCAACGCACCCCCTGCGCTGGTATCCGGCAACAATATTCCAAACTCTTCACCACCATAACGACATACCAGGTCTGCCGTACGATCAACGCCATTTTTCATAGTTTGAGCTAACATACGGATACAGCCGTCACCGGCCAAATGCCCATAGTGATCGTTATATTTTTTAAACTGATCAATATCAACCATCAATAGAGAAAGCGGAACCTGGGAACGGGCACAACGACGCCACTCCTGCGTCATTGCACGGTCAAATTCACGTCGATTATAAATCTGGGTAAGGCTATCCAGTCGTGCCGCTCGATCCAGCTCATCACGTGTCACCTTTAGCTGCAGCAACATATCAACACGTGCCTTAAAGACTTCTGGAGAACGATCACGTTTCATGTAATCGGCAACTCCAATTCGATAAGCGCGCACCTCATCATCATTACTAATGCTATCAGCCACCAGCATGAGCGGAATAGGCCGGGTTAACTCATCTTTTTTAAGCGTTTCACACAATGCAAATCCCTGCTCGCACACTGAATCAACATCAATTAAGATCAAATCAGGCAACTGATCCGTTGTAATTAATTCCCGCAATGCCATTTCGGAGCTCAATAAATGGATATGGTATTGATGTCGCAATGTCTCAACAAAACCCCACAATGAACGTAGTTCTCCCAGAACCGCGATACTTTGACGTGGTTTGACATAACAGGTTAATGCACTGTCTGTATTAGCGGCTCCCCCACCCAAAAAGCTCTGGATATCAGGCAAGCACGCCAGTCCCATCAAGCTCCGATCACCGTCAATTAGAATAGGAATTCGTCCCTCGAACTTATCATCCTCCCAACTACTTTGCCAAACCTGCAACAAACTGTTATCAGCCGCCAGATCTTCACAACTAATTGAGCCATCAAAATCAACATCGGCCAATAAATCAAACAAAACATTGATATCAGAAATATCTCGTCCACCAACCCATAACGCTCGATAAATCAGGCGTCTCAATAACAATGTTTGGGGGGGGGCACGTTGGGAAACGATAAATAACAGGTGATTTGCCAACGCCGTATTAGGCCGGCAGGGAGGAATAGCTATATCAAGATCAGGGACACGATGGCGAACATTATAAACTTCTATGGCCAGCTGAGTTTGTTCCTTAGGTGTAAAGGAATCAGCACTAACGCTCGGCATATGTTCGATCGTACGCCACTGAAAATCATCACTCAAATCGGCATCGAGTAATATCTCACTCAGAGCGTAACAAAAGGGACAATTGAAGTCCCCGTAGACCGCTAACGACACTTGTGTCATCGCTTCTCCAACAGAACTTCTGCGAAATCATCGACAGCCCTATCGAATGAAGACCAGCACTACTTTACAAAAAGTCCATCACTTACTTTCAGTAGAACCCAATTCAAGTAGTTTTACCACATCAAATCATCAGGAATTTTATAGTCAGCGTATTCATCTTCAGCTTCCTGAACTGCATTTATAGCACTCGCAATGATCACACAGCCTTCATCACGCTCAGCTATCTTATGTGCAACTGGTGCGGGAATCAGCTCATAGCTTTTCTGAAAACAAGCAATTGCCAACTGACCATTAGATAACTGACGGTGTTGGTCTGATGTCACATACAACTTTTTCACTTTTGTGCTATCGACAAAGTTGTAAGGCGTATCACCCTCGCCACGCGCAATTTTATTGGTCTCGATCAATTGCTTAATTTGCGCAACAATAGCCCTGCGTTCAGCACGTTGATTACGTTCCTCATTCAACTTGCGATCGCGTTCAACCTTTTCTTTCAACGCCTGTTGCGCCGCTTGCTTAGCAACATCCACAACAGGTTCCTTGGTATGCTTCTGCTGCTTGGCGCTCTTGCGCTTATCTTTCTTGACCTGCTTAACCTTTTTCTGGTCAACCAGACCCGCCTTTAATAGTTGTTCCTGTAGTGACGAAGCCAACCTGCTTTACTCCTTACAAACGATAAAATTGTTACTTTCTCATAAAAGAACAATGCCTTTAAAAATCTGTTATCTCAAGCAATTAGCGGCAATTTTCGTTAGAATCTTGGCTATTCGACGGCTGATATTTTTTATAAGGCGAAAAGCCCCGCCAAGCCGTACTTTAATTCAAGAGAGACTGACACTTTGTTCGCTGAACTGACTTCTTCCGAAACACCCAATGAGCCCTTAAATGAGCGCCTGTTAAAAGCGCTTGATAAGTTAGGTTTTGATAAGCCAACATCCGTACAGGAACAAAGCATTCCTCCCGCGCTGGCAGGCAAAGACCTGTTGGTCAGTGCTGAAACTGGCAGCGGCAAAACAGCCGCCTTTTTATTGCCCACCCTGAACAAGCTGCTAGCAAAAGATGCACCCAATACGGGTACTCGCGCACTAATTTTGGTGCCAACCCGCGAACTAGCACGTCAGGTTTCCAAAGACTGTCAGGCACTGGCAAGCTTCTCCAGCATCAAAGTTGGGCTAATTATTGGCCGTGAAGATTTTAAATATCAAAAAACGATGTTTCGTAAAAATCCGGAAATTATCGTCGCCACCCCTGGCCGCTTAATGGAGCACCTGGATCAAGGCACGCCTGATTTTAACGATCTTGAAGTACTGATTCTCGATGAAGCCGACCGCATGCTCGACATGGGCTTTGGTGACGATGTATTAAAAATTGCTGCGATGAGCAATACCGATCGTCAGACTTTACTGTTCTCGGCAACGATGAATCAGAAAGGCCTATCCAACATGACGCAGCAGGTACTGCGCTCGCCGTTACAGTTGAAACTCACCTCCATGCGCGACCCGCATAAATCCATTCGACAGCAGGTCATCCTGACGGATGATGGCCTGCACAAAGAAAAATTATTACTGTCTATCCTATCCTCTGAAACATACGACAAGGCGCTGGTCTTCACCAACACTCGTGCTAAAGCCGACGTACTCGGCACCCAGTTATTCAAAAGCGAGATCCGCAGCGGCGTATTGCACGGTGAATTGGAACAGGAACACCGCAACCGCGTGGTTGAGCGCATGCGCACAGGCCATATCAACGTATTAATCGCCAGTGACGTTGCTGCCCGTGGTCTGGACATCAAAGGCATCGACCTGGTCATTAACTACGACATGGCGCGCACTGGTGATGACTATACACACCGCATTGGCCGTACTGGCCGTGCTGGTGAAGAGGGCTTAGCCATTGCTTTTATCAACGCCACCGAATGGAACCTGATGGCCAGTATCGAACATTATCTGGGCCAGCGTTTTGAGCATCGTGTCATCGCAGGACTTGAAGCCGATTACACCGGCCCGAAAAAGCTTAAATCGTCCGGTAAAGCTGCCGGCTCGCGCAAGAAAAAAGAAAGTAAACGAGAAACTACCGCGAAAAAAGCCCCCGCCCCTAAAGTTAAAGTGCGCAAACGTGAAGCAAACCAGGTGGGTAAACGACGTCAGGCATCATCACCGACACCGTCAGAAGATGTCGGTTTTACACCACTGAAGAAAAAAGCCAAGCCCGCTGATAAAAGCGAATGATCGAGAAGCAACATCTCATCAAACTTGCATCAATGAAAATGCCGTTTGGAAAGTACGCAGGTCGAGTGCTTATCGACCTGCCCGAACGGTATCTCATCTGGTTTTCCCACAAGGGTTTTCCCGAAGGTGAGTTAGGCTCACTGCTGGCGCTATGTCTTGAAATTCAAACGCAAGGTGCTGAAGACGTGATTCATACACTAAAGGTAAAGTTGGCGAAGCGTTGACCCTTAGTAACTCAGGGAGACCTCCGCATAACGTAACGAGCTAAGCCAAGACGAGGCAAAAGCGGAGTTTACTGGCGTAAATAAGCATTTTAAGCCTGTTTAAAACAAAGTATTGGAGAGCGTAGTAGTTATGCTGGGGGCTCTCAGGCTTAATTTGATAAATTCAAAGTAAGGTTAGATAGTCGTTTAGCAAGCAGGTCGGAAAAGCAAAGCGCCTTCCGGCAGGATAAAAAGCCTGATGGCGCCTTCTGCTTATCAGGCCTACGTTTCTAAACTAGCGTCTCTCCCTCATCGGCAGCCTTCAACATGACAAAAAAAGATACCAGCACCGACCACACCAACTATTACATCCTCAACCGTGAGTACTTCAGTGAGTGCTTCGACGAATCGGCCAACACTGCTACCGGCTTCAAAACATACCGTCAGGCCATACTCTTGATCATCATGGCCAGCGTATTTTTTGTCATGGAAATCGGGGGCTATGTCGCCTGGTTTTTACTCTGTCTGAGTGTCCTCGAGCTACTATCAATTCGATATAAACGAAGCTGGTGGATTACTCGCCAAATGCTCAGCCGCGATGCGGGCAGTAAAGTTAATCTTAGAATTGATGATCAAGGCATCTTTACCGACAGTGCTTACCACCAGCAAGGCATACTCTGGAACGACATTACTGAACTCAAGAACACCGGGAAAGGTTTTGTGGTCATCCACAATAGCGGCACTAGTTATCTTTCTAGAAGTGGCCTAAATGAGGATGTTTTAGCTTTATTAACCGCGAAGGCAAACAGCCCAGAGAAAGGCCGAAATAATTAAAGGAATAATGAAAAATTAAAGGGATCGATGACCCCTTTAATTTCTACCGGCTACCGAATACACTCCCAGAATTATCTTGTTCAACTCAAACGGAATTTAACAGAACAAACAACATGGCAAAATACACTCAAGAACAAATTCAGACCCTCGCTTCAGAAATGCGTTTTGCAAAGGACGATGACCAGCCTTTTACTTTTTAACTGGCGCAGGCTGTTCAAAATCCGCTGGAATCCCTCTCGCCGGCGAACTTGTAGCCAAGATAAATAACACACAAAAATATGCTTTGTATCTAAAGCTCTTATCCAAAGGTGAAAAGAAAGATTACACAAAGTGTATGGCGAAATTGCCGAAGTCTCGCCGGAAAGAACTGCTAACACCTTATTTAGATAACGCCAAAATAAACTGGTCCCATATCGCGATTGCCTCTTTAATCAAGGCAGGGTATATCCAGCGAGTTTTAACCTTTAACTTTGATAACGTTCTAACCAAAGCCTGCGGTCTCTGTGGTGAATACCCAGCAATCTACGATTATGCCGCGTCCAGCGCATCCGCCTCTATCAATCATCTCGTCACCCCGTCTATCATCCACTTGCATGGCCAGGGTTTTGGTTTGACGATGATTAATTCAGAAGAAGAGACCCGGCAGCACGCAGAAAACCTCAGTCCCTTGATTAAAAAAATCATGGACGAATCCCCAATAATTGCGATCGGCTATAGTGGCGAAGCAGATGCAGTATTCCCTGTTTTAGCAGGCACCTATAATAGTGAACATAGCCTGCACTGGTGCGACTATGGTGAAGAGGCAAAATCGCATGTTTCAGGTTTACTAGCTCAATATCCCGATCATATAAAACATTACGGAAACACTGACGCTGACAGATTTTTAATCCAATTAGCCCAAGAGTTAGATTGCTTCCCACCCAATATTTTTGAAAATCCAGTTACACATTTGCGTGAAGAGATCAGAGATGTGGCTCCCTATCCGCTAGCTGAAAATTCAGAATATGATGTGTTGGAACAAATGCGCCAGACGCTGGACACTTTTGAACAAACGGCAACAAAGGACACATCAAATGTTATCGGCGAAAGAGAAGTGCAAACGTTACTTCTAAAAGGGCACTATGATGAAATAGTTAAAAGAAAAATCAAAGGGGACGAGATTCCAGAAAGCATTCTAGCTGAAGCCTATTTCCAACAAGCCTATCAACTTGGCGAACAAGCAGATAAAGATAAAAACTCTGGGCTCTATGAGCAAGCCTTTGAAAAGTACGCACAAGCATTGACCATCAAGCCCCACTATCACGGCATATTATATAACTGGGCCTGCGACCTTAGTAATCTCGCCCAACTCAACAAGGATCCCGCACTCTATGAGCAAACCTTTGAAAAGTACGCACAATTGCTGGCCATCAAGTCAGACGACCACGACGCATTAAATAACTGGGGTAACGCTTTAAGCCAGCTCGCCGAACTCAACGAAAACCCAGAACTCTATGAGCAAGCCTTTGATAAGTACGCACAAGCGCTGACTATCAAGCCCGACTGGCCCGAAGCTTTGTATAACTGGGGCTGCGATCTGGCTAGCCTCGCCCAACTCAACGAGAATCCCGCACTCTATGAGCAAGCATTTGAAAAATACGCTCAGGCGTTGACCATTAAGCCCGGCTACCACGAAGCATTAAACAACTGGGGGAATGCTTTAGCCCTGCTCGCCCAACTCAACAAGGATCCTGCATTCTACGAGCAAGCTTTTGAAATGTACGCAAAAGCGCTAACCATCAACCCTGGCAAATCCGAAACGTTGTATAACTGGGGGAACGCTTTAGGCCTCCTCGCCCAACTCAACAAAGATCCAGCGTTCTATGAGCAAGCATTTGAAAAGTACGCACAACTGCTGGCCATCATACCCGACGATCACGACGCATTACATAACTGGGGCTACGGCCTGAGCAGTCTCGCCAGACTCAACAATAATCCCACACTCTATGAGCAGGCCTTTAAAAAATACGCACAAGCGCTGGCCATCAAACCCGATGACCACAACACATTACATAACTGGGGCTGCGATCTGAGCAGTCTCGCCAAACTCAACAGTAACCCCGCACTCTATGAGCAGGCGTTTGAAAAGTACACACAAGCGCTGGCCATTAAGCCCGACTTCCTCGAAGCTTTGTACAACTGGGGGATCGCATTACTTCACCTTTGGCAACAAACTCAAAACAGTGAGCTACTGGATCAGGCTGATGACGTCATTGGAAGGGCTTTAAACTTAAAACCCGATAATGCTTATAATGCGGCCTGCCTAGCAGCCATTCGCAACAATGAGCCCTTGTGCCAACAACACTTGGAGACTTGTTTAGCGGCAGGAACCCTCCCCGACAAAACCCACCTTAAAAACGACGTGGATTTGGATAGTGTGAAAAATTCAAGTTGGTTTGAACAATTCATGGCATCTTTAGCTGATACCGAGGGATAATAAAAAGGGTTTGCGAATTAGATTCTATTTCTTCGTATTCGTTATTCTCCTACTCCCTTCAAACGTCATTGCGGCGAAAGCCGCAACCCACGACTTTTATCCCCAATGCCCTAAACCCCAACCACAAAACCCGCTACACTAGGCGCCCTTTTCAATCGCATTTTTCCAGGGTGTCCCATGACCGTTCAAACGCTGCTCACACAACTGCAATCCTCACCAGAAACCGTCGAATTCAAAGCTGTGATGGACACCATTGCCGCTTTTTACGATTACTCGCCAACACGTTTCACCAATGGTGTTGGCGAAAACCAGGCGATTAACGAATCTGGCACTAACGAAGGTTCCTGCAAAATCTTCGCCTTCGCCCAACTTAACAACCTGAATATCGAGCAAACACTGGCTTGTTTTGGCAGCTACTACCGTGATGATGTACTTAAAAATCCGGAAGGCCCCGACCACGGCAATATCCGTAATTTTATGGTCTACGGCTGGCCCGGCATTAATTTTGACACTACGGCACTGACTGCCAAGTAAAAAGCTGACCTGACCGCCTTTATGGCCACTATCGAAGAAGCCCAAAAACTGCTGCAAACCACCTATGGCTACGAATCCTTTCGTGGTCAACAGGCTGAGATTATTGATGCCGCGTTGCAGGGGAAAGACTGCATGGTGTTGATGCCTACGGGCGGCGGCAAGTCACTGTGCTACCAATTACCCGCACTGTTGCGTGATGGGCTCGGCATAGTGGTTTCTCCGTTAATCGCGCTGATGCAGGATCAGGTTAATGCTCTGCAACAACTAGGCATTAACGCTGCGTACCTTAACTCCACGCTGAATCAAGAAGAACAACAACAGATTACCCGACAGTTACGTAAGGGCACTATTGATGTGCTCTACGTTGCGCCAGAACGGTTAATCCAAGAACGTTCGTTACAACTACTCAAACAGCTGAAAATCTCGCTGATCGCCATTGATGAAGCGCACTGCGTATCGCAATGGGGACACGATTTCCGCAAGGATTACCTCAATCTGCACTTTCTGCGGGAACACTTCCCCGGTGTACCACGCATGGCGCTCACCGCCACCGCCGATGTGCGTACTCGCCAGGAAATTGTTGAACGTTTACAGCTCGATAATCCGCAGCGATTTGTCAGTGGTTTTGACCGCCCCAACATTCGTTATTCAGTACAACCCAAAACCGATGCCCGTAAACAACTGATCAAATTTATCGCCCTGCACAAGGATGAAGCCGGCATCGTCTACTGCATGTCGCGTAAAAAAGTGGAAGCCACCGCCGAATGGCTCAGTAGCCGTGGCCTCAAGGCGCTGCCCTACCATGCCGGATTACCCGCCGAACTCCGCGCCCATCATTTGGAGCGTTTTCTACGCGAAGAAGGCGTCATTATGGTGGCCACTATCGCCTTTGGCATGGGTATCGACAAACCCGACGTGCGCTTTGTTATCCATTTGGATTTACCTAAAAGCATGGAGGCCTACTATCAGGAAACTGGCCGCGCAGGGCGTGATGGTGAACCCGCCGAAGCCTGGATGATTTATGGCCTGCAGGACGTAGTGCGCCTCGGCCAGATGATGGATCAGTCTCAGGCACCCGAGCAACAAAAACGTATCGAACGTCACAAACTGGACGCCCTACTCGGTTGGTGCGAAATCACCGAATGTCGCCGTCATGGTTTGCTCGGTTATTTCAACGATCATCAGGAAGGCAACTGCGGCAACTGTGATGTCTGTCTCAATCCACCCGACACCTGGGACGCCACGGTTGCTGCGCAAAAATTATTATCCTGTATTTACCGCACAGGCCAACGTTTTGGTGCCGGGCATGTTATTGATGTGCTTATCGGCCGCAGCACTCCCAAGGTCAAGCAGCATCAGCATGAAACTCTTAGCACCTTTGGCCTTGGTCGTGATGCCAGCGAGCAGAAGTGGCGTTCTGTCATCCGCCAGCTAATGGTGCAGGGGTTTATCAAATCCGATGTCGAGCAATTTGGCGCACTGCACCTAACTGAAAAAAGTCGTCCACTGCTGCGCAGTGAAATGACCCTATTCCTGCGCGAAGATTTACCCGAACCGCAATTACAAACAACCCGACGCGCATCACAACGTAAAACCGGTTTAGGCGCAGATGTCAGCGATTCCGATCGCTCACTATGGGAAGCCCTGCGCACCTGCCGTAAGGAGCTGGCCGAAGAACATGACGTGCCTCCTTATGTTATTTTTCACGACGCAACACTCATGGAAATGATGCAGTATCGCCCCACCAGTGTTGCTGAATTACTCAATATCACGGGGATTGGTCAGGCGAAACTAGACCGTTATGGCGATGAATTTCTGGCAGTGATTTGCGCGGCTGAGTAGAAGTGAAATATTAGCTTGGTGTGCCATTTCTTTTTCATTGTCATTTCGACCATCAGGAGAAATCTTAACCATCAAAATGAAAGGTCCCTCCCTTCGCCTACCCGCAAGCGAGCACAAGCAGGATGACAACACCTATTTATTGATCTCACAAAACCCAGACATAAAAAACCCGCCGAAGCGGGGTCTAATAATCTTGCCAGAGTGCTTAACACCTTCTTTCTTTTTCTAGGAGAGAAACAAAGCAAGCGCAGTGCCAACTTAATAATCAACTTTTAAAACATCAAGTTAACTCAATCAGCCTCAATCAAACTCAGCGCTCTGTAAAAAATACTGACACAAAAAACACGGTTACGGTTAGCTTTGAAATTTTAAGCCCTGGAAATGAATTTCCCATTGCCAGTATTCACTTTGATCAGCTCACCGGGTTCCAGATACTCCGGCACCTGAATCTCCAACCCTGTTGATAATTGAGCGGGCTTGGTACGTCCCGTAGCAGTGGAGCCTTTAATTCCCGGCGCGGTATCGGTAATGATCAGACTGACCGCCTGAGGTAGTTCAATACCCAACAGCACGTCATCCAACAACAAACCGGTAATGCCTTCCTGGCCTTCTGTCAGGTACTCCGACAGACCTTCAAGGTCGTCAAGGTTCAAGCCGTATTGACTGTAATCTTCCATATTCATAAACATCAGCATATCGCCGTCCAAATACGAATATTGCAGCGTGGCCTTCACACAATCCGCTTCTTTTAGAAGATCATCACTTTTAAAAGATTCATCGAGCTTTTGTTTGGTTTGCAGGTGCGTAAAACGAATCTTGTACAGCGTGGAGGCGCCACGAGATGAGGGGCTTTTGGCTTCTATCTGTTTAACGACATACAGTGCATCGTTAACTTCCACCACCATACCTTTTTTAAGTTCACTGGCCTTTGGCACGCTTGCTGTCTCCTGAATAGAATGTCATACCGACCAAAAACTACGTTACTTTGTCAGAAGTGACAAAAGGATCACTTAATGGTCGTATTGAAAGGCGGCATTATATCAGCATTGCTTGTGCAAATCGGCTAAAATGCCCCGCTTCATACAGACAAAAACGAACGGTAATCATGAAAAAAAGCCTTCTCATCATCGCACTGATAGTGATCGTCGCTGGCAGCATCAATGTATTTTTCGGCCCAGCTCAGCAGGATTCAAAACAAGCCTCTAAATTGCTGCCCTGGAAAACCGAAATAACACCAGAAGGAAACACCCGGGTTTTCGATATTGACGTGGGCGTCAGCAACACGCAACAAGTCAGTGAGTTATGGCGGGTATCTCCGGAAATTGCGCTATTTCGCAACCCCGATGGTAGCCATCGCCTGGAATCCTATCTAGGTAAAGTGAAACTGGGGCCCTTTCAAGCGCGCATCATTTTTAACTTGGAAGCCAGTGAAGAGCAGTTAACTAAATTTGCAACCAATAGCTCATCTAGCGATGCCACACCCAGCGGTAGTCACCAGTTACGTTTAAGTGAAGGCGACTTCGAGCTGGCTCTGCAAATGCCAATCACAGAACTGTCCTATTCCCCGGCGGTAGATACCGAGGCCGACATGCTGGCTAACCTGTTCGGCGCACCCGATCGTAAAATTCAGATTGATGACAACAGCAGCTACTGGCTCTATCCACAGCGAGGCTTGGTCATTCTGTTAAACACAGAAGATAAGGATGTATTCCACTACTTCCCACCCCGTAGTTCTAGCCAGATTTTGCAAGACATAGAACAGATGAAACAAGCCAAGGCTGAAATCCCCTCGGCTGCGGAAAGCACAGAGAAAGGTAGCGAGTAAAACCCATGTTGATCATCACTCACCACGTAAATCTTGGTGATGAAGAAATTGAACTAAGCGCTATTCGGGCTCAGGGCGCTGGCGGTCAAAACGTAAACAAGGTGTCCTCGGCCATCCACCTGCGTTTCGACATCAACGCTTCGTCCCTGCCTGACACATGGAAAGAAAGACTACTGGCACTGCGCGACTCACGCATCAGCAAAGACGGCGTATTAGTCATCAAAGCGCAACAGTTTCGCACCCAGGAAAAGAACCGCGCTGATGCTCTGCACCGGTTACAGGAATTGATCCGCAGCATCAGCAAGGTCAACAAAACACGTAGACCAACGAAGCCTTCTCGTAACGCTCGTAAAAAACGCACCGACAGTAAAACAAAACGAGGGATGACTAAATCTTTGCGTGGAAAAGTCCACGATTAAGCTTCTTCATTATTTAAATTAATACCGATTAATAACAACCGAACCCGAAGTAACAAACATGACAAGCCCGCTCCCAACATCATCCTGCCTCTGCGGCAGCCAGCAAAATTTTGGCGACTGTTGCCAACCACTACTCGACGGGCAATCACAGGCCTCAACCGCACAAGCCCTGATGCGCTCGCGCTATAGCGCCTTCGCAACCGGCAATATTGATTACCTGATTGACACTCTGCACCCGGATAAACGTCAGCCACAGGACCGAGAACTGCTCGAAGGCGCATTGCTGAACACACACTGGCTGGGTTTACAGGTGCGCCAATGTGAAAAAGGGCTGGAAGATGATGATCGTGGCACTGTAGAATTTGTGGCTACTTGGAGTGAAGCAAGCCAATCGGGGTTTTTGCACGAACGTTCACGCTTCGTAAAAGAAAACACCCATTGGTATTACGTGGATGGAGAACTTTTTGATACTACTGGGAAAACCATCGCAAAACCGGGCCGCAACGAACCCTGCTGGTGCGGTAGCAACAAGAAGTTTAAGAAGTGCCACGGCGCGGGTTAAATCTAGCCGTTAAGGAAAATAAACAACCTTTTCACCCGTCTGCCAAGGCGAGGATTTGACCATTATTTTTTTGAAGCAATCCGATACTAGAAAGCCAGCCAGCCACTGTTGCAGACGTTTATAAACCGTTTGTTCAAACCAGTTTTTATCGACATGGGCAAATTGGCGTACAAAAGGGAAAATTGCCATATCGGCAAGACTAATCTGATCTCCCAAAAGATAGCTATGCTGACTTAATCTCTCCGTCAACTGCTGTAAAAATAACTCGCCCTTCTGACGGTAATACTCAGCGGACTCGGGATAACAATCTGCATATTTGTAGCCATCAAGATTTTCTTTGAACTCAAAATCATTGCAATCAATCAACGAATTAACCGACTCTAGCAATTCGTCCGAATCACCCAACCAAAGCTCCGGATCATTTTGTTGTAACGCCCACAACATAATATCGCGGCTTTCATCGATAACTCGCCCATCAGGCAAGATCAATACAGGCACTGTTGCTTTAGGTGAAGCCCGCAGTAACTCATCGGGTTTGTTTTTCAAAACGACCTCGCGTAGTTCAACCTGAAGGCCAGCAGCTTGAATTGCCAGCCGCGCGCGCATGGCGTAAGGGCAGCGTCGAAAAGAATACAGAATGGGGGACATAAATCAGGGAGGATAATTATCGGAGGACGGACGCCCTCCGATAATAAACATCAATTTGCTTTTAAATTAAGCAACGATATCCAGCAACTCAACATCAAAAACTAACGTGCTGTGTGGTGCGATACGATCACCTGCACCGTGCTCACCATAGGCCAGATCGGAAGGCACAAACAAACGCCATTTTGAACCAACAGGCATCATTTGCAGCGCTTCAGTCCAGCCAGAAATTACACCGTTAACAGGGAATTCAGCTGGCTCGCCACGCTCGTATGAGCTATCGAATACAGAACCGTCGATTAGCGTACCGTGATAATGCGTACGAACTTTAGACTCAGCTAAAGGTTTTTCACCATCGCCAGCAGTAATAACTTCGTACTGCAGGCCACTTTCAGTTACCGTCACGCCATCACGTGCAGCGTTTTCTGCCAGGAATTTCTCACCTTCAGCAGTAAAAGCTTTAGCTTCTTCAGCTTGACGCTGTTGCAACAACTCATTCATTTCTTCGAAAGCTGCTTTCAGCTCTTCAGTTGGAATTTCACCTTCTTCATTGTTAAAACCGCTGCGCAGACCTGCAACAACTGCATCGATATCAACGCGATCCAGCGGATTACCCGCCAGTTGTTCGCCCATTTGACGGCCAATGCCGTAGCTTACTTTATCTTCAAGGGTGGGGTATTTATCTGACATTCTACTCACTCAAATTAATCAAAAAATTTAAAAGCCGCGATTTTAGCATAACAACCTGACAATTGCTTTGCCCTTTCAAAGCAGGAAGTTACTGCACCTGCTGCCACTGCCCAGCTGACTTTATAAATTGACCCGCTGGAGTTTTGGCTATCGCTTTTTTGCCTGCCAACTTCTGCACTGAATTAACATCGGTACTGTTACGTTGAGCAATATCCTGATAGGCCGCTTTGCGCTTACCATTAATAACCCTCACCAGCGCCGCCACCTCAGCAGTAGGTTCTTTGACCAAGCCCAGCATGCCATTTGGTTGTTCACCCACCAGCCCCTGTTCCTTGGCTTCCCCCAGCGTCAAACTGAAGGCATTCATGCAAAAACACAAAGTGGCAATCAACAGCCCGCTACGCATTAAATTCTTTTTCATATCCGCTCCTTTTAAAGCAAATTCTTATCGTTAAAACAAACCGCTGTCATCAGACAACAGATCATCAAGTTCCTTGTCCACCTTGACGCGTATTTCATGCTGAATATTAACGTTAAGGTTGATCGTTATCGGCTCATCGGTTGCTACCTTGACCGTCGGCGTACAACCGCTTAACAAAGCAATGTTTGCCGCAAAACAGGCAGTCATAAGCAGAGGTTTTATTCGTTTCATGGGGTTATTCCCTATTGTCCTTTTTGTAAAACGCCTGAATACGACGTTCAATGTCATCGCTGAGCTGCTGAGTCAGCTTCAGGCTCTGGATCAGAGCCGGGATGTTTTCCTGAATATTGATATTGTAGCGTACCGGACGCTGCTCACTCATATCCGGATTTCGCCCCAGCAAAACGGTTTGCAATTTCAGCTGACCATCCTCACTGTAACTCGCCTTAACATCCAGCATGTCGTAGTGAAAATTCTCCAAAGCCTCGATAGCGAAACCAACACCAACATCCGCCACCGCTGAACTCATGGATTTAGCGCCCTGATATTTAATAAAGCCACCAGGACTGCGCGCTTTAATTTCACTCTGTGAAACAGCAATGCCCGTTGAGCTAATACTGATCGGCAGCTGTCCATCCAAAACACCTAAACCTTCAACACCCGCTTCAAGATTCAACAACTCGCCCAACTGGATACCTTTAATCTGCAACAACAGGTCATTTTGATCCTGCGTCCAGTCGTAATTGACAAGTCTCTGACCCACCTGACCGCCTAATAGTTCGGCCTTAAAATCCTTGATTTGCAGCCTATCAACTGTTGATTGCAGCGAAAAGGATATATTTTCTACTGACACACCCGCGTCAACACTGGCAACTGTAAATTGCTTCGCGGTCAGCTTAATATCATCCAATGTAGCATCAATCAGTAACTCAGAGTTCAAACCGCGGAACAGGTTGGTATCATAAAAACCACCTACATCGGTTAACGTTAAGCGCCCCTTGGTATAAACCTGCCCAGTATCCCAGTTCAGCTGCGTACTCATGTCCAGCCGCCCGGTAAACAGATCAAAGGGATAGGTCCAGTTTTCAAACAGCCGAGGCAGATAGCTTTGATCTTGCTGAAAATTCAGCCTTTGTAACTTGGAATTTAAGTAGCCCTGCCCACTGCTAAAATTATGCGCCATATCACCGTCAGCAAGGATCAGACCATTCGCATAGCTAAATTGTACTGTGCCACCCAGTATTTCCTTTTTCAATTTCCAGCTGCCCTGAACGTCCAACGGTTTTAAATTCAGATCACCACCAAGCGCTTCAATGCCCAACAACGAAACATCAACATAACTGCTCAACTGAACAGGATTTTGCAGTGTCATTAAAACATCTTTCAACTGCACTTGAGCTGCGGCAAACCGATAATCCTCGGCTTGCCAGCTAAATTGTGTCACCCCCACCTGAAACTCGAAATCAGGCACGGTTAGCTGTTGTTGCTGCTGTAATACAACATCAAAAACACGCGGCATTTTAATCTTCAGCGCTTCAATCAAAAGATCCTGTGCTTGAGCCTTGTTAGCTTGAAGTTTGCTATCCGCATCAAATTGAAGGTGTATATTATCGGGAGAGAAATATACCTGACCGGTACCTGACAGAGCCAAACTCTCAGCGCTCAACTGAGCCAGCTTAAACTTATTAACGCCCAACTTTGCCTGAAAACGAGCCGTTACTGCCCAATCTTTACCAGCGATTTCATCTGGCAACGGCAGCTGCCAATGTAATTGCGCGTCGCCTTCTAGTTGGTAGTCTTCCCCTAACAAACCAAACTCTTGCAAAAGCTCTGTAGCCGTCTGCAAATCGAACCTTAACTTGCCCTCAAGCGGCCCCAAATCCCCTGCAACACTGCTATCAATCATAAGAATGGGCTGAGCGTTTCTCTGCAGCTCTAACTGCACACTGTTTTGCTGGTCGATTTCAAGATTTAGCTGGAATGAAGATAAATTCGTTTCCGGTTTTTTGAGGCAGCTCAGGTTTAACTGCAATTGTTGGCCGTTGTAATAAAGGCTTCCACTCAAGTCCTGATAGCCCACCGCTTCTGGCAGCCTCAGCTGCAGAGAATCGATATATAATTGTGAAAAAGGCAGTTGAGAAAACAGCGCTTGAGGAAGGAATTCTGTAATTGATAACGGCTCGTCACCGATCGATTTATTTTCATCTACCTTCGCATCATCGCCAAGTAGATCAAGCTGCACATGCGTCACAGGTATTTGGAGCGTCTCCAACTGCCCTTGCAACAAACCCTGCCATGTATAGCTCAGCGACACTTCAGGAAGTGTCACTATCGAATTGTACTCACCAGTAGAATAACGCAGCTTCAAGTCACTGATGATTAAACCATGCCAACCTGGGCGATGAATGTCGACCTGCTCTAGCTTAACATCGACATTTTTCAAAACACCGCGAACGAGCGGTACAATCCAAACCGGCCAGGCAAGATACCCCGTCAGCAGCAAAGCTAGCGGTAGCATAATAACTATCACAAAAAGCCGTTTTTTAGTCACTTGTCGATCCATCTAAATACAGAGTCATTTTCGTTATAGAATAACTAACTTTGACATCAAATCACTCTTGATGACCCATGCCGCCAATCAAAGCCTGTAAGCGCTCCAATTTTTCATTACTGAGCTGTCGATAATCAAAATAGGGCGTCACCAGCAGCCGCTTGTTTTTATCGATTTGAAAGTCCGCATCCACCGCTGTCAGCTCGGCATCCAACGGTAACGTCTTTGCATAGGTACGGCCCATCACAATATGCAGTCCCGCTTGCGACAAATCCGGCGCACTGAACAGCAACGCCTGATTCGAATTCTCACGCAATAAAAACGCATCCCGGTACAACTGCCAAGTGGCAAAACCTTCCGTTTTCAAAGCAAAGACCAACTTGGCGTAAACGTTAAAAATCTTACGCCAATGGTTACCCGTCTGCCGGGCAATACGAGCGATATCGCCATCCAACAACGACTGCATGCCGACTAAATGTTGATATTCATCCAAGGGTGGACGGTTAGCAATGTAAACACTAAAACACGCATTCATATCGCCTAAACCGCAGCGCTTTGTTTGACCTGACATCAGAGCTCTCTAATGAATAATAAGTGTCGGTGCGTAAAGGCTGCCACAAGCCCTGTTTTATGCAAAGGACTATAAAGATTTAACTCGCACCGAACCGCCATCACGAATACACTTGTCGCGAGATCTTTGCATAATTGCTCTTTTGCCTTTTGGCAGTGTTAAAAACGTACTCAGTCGGTCATTTATAAACATAAACTCCCTCATTCCGTGCGTTTTTGCCTCGCCAACAAACAAAATCTCGGCTTATGAAAAGTCTCGTCCCACTTAAATTTAAAGTAAAAGAGTTGTTTTGGCATGGCAGAAATAGGCAGAATAAATAATCTTCAGGTTCTTCGTTCCGTAGACTTCGGGCTATACCTTGACGCCGGTGAACTGGACAGTATTTTATTACCGATCCGTTACGTGCCGGAGGGTGCCAAAGTCGGCGACTGGCTGGACGTATTTATTTATCTCGACTCCGAAGATCGCCTGATCTGCACCACCGAAACACCGCGTGTTAAGGTCGGCGAATGTGCTAATTTGAAAGTAGTCTCAACAACGCCAATCGGCGCGTTTGTGGACTGGGGCCTTAGCAAAGACTTGCTGATACCCTTTGGAGAACAAGTCACATCGATGGAAGTGGGCCAGTCTTACCCCGTTTTTGCCTTTATCGATCCACGCACTAAACGTATCACCGGCTCCACAAAAATTGGCCGTCATCTAAGCGAAATGGCGCTGTATTTGGCACCTGAACAACCCGTAGAATTTCTCATATATCAACGCACCGACCTCGGTTACATGGGTGTGATTGAAAACCGCTGCCTGGGCCTGCTATTTCACCAGGATATCCTGCAGCCGATTGATATCGGCCAACGCCTGCAAGGTTTTGTGAAGGAAATCCGCATCGATAAAAAAGTCACCCTGTGTTTACAACTACAGGGGCAGGAAGCGCGAGATGAATTGTCACAGCAAATTCTGGATGATTTGAAAGCCAACGGCGGCACCTCAACGCTGACCGACAAAAGCTCACCGGATGCGATTTACAAAAAATTCAACGCCAGTAAAGCCAGTTACAAACGAGCACTGGGCGCGCTCTACAAACAGCGTCTAGTTAAAATCGAGAAAGATAAAGTCACCTTATTGTAATAAATATCCAGCCATTCTGCCCAACATCTAATCCAAGAGCACAGCATGCAAATACAGTGGTATCCCGGCCATATGCACAAGGCCAGCAAACAGATCAAGGAAGCCCTACCCGGCGTTGACATCCTGATTGAAGTGTTGGACGCACGTATTCCCTTTAGCAGCGAAAATCCGATGCTGGCGGAAATACGCGGCGACAAGCCCTGTATCAAGGTGCTCAGCAAAACTGATTTGGCTGATCCTAAAATTACCGCCCAATGGCAAGAATATCTGGAACGGCAAGAGGGTGTAAAAACCCTGGCCATCCGCACAGACCAACCGGAAAAAGCCCTGCAATTGACCGACCTGTGTCGCAAAATGATGCCCCATAAGGTCAAAAACGAAAAGACCATCCACACCATGATTGTCGGCATTCCCAACGTTGGCAAATCCACCCTGATTAATATACTGGCGGGCCGCACCATTGCCAAAACCGGCAACGAACCGGCCGTCACCAAGACCCAGCAACGCATTAAACTCGATGGCGGCATTACGCTGTCTGACACCCCCGGTGTGATGTGGCCCAATGTAGAAAACAAAGCCAGTGGTTACCGTCTAGCAACCACCGGTGCCATTCGTGATACCGCCATGGACTACATCGATGTGGCATTTTTTGCCGCCGACTTTATGGCCAAAACCTACGGCGAAAGATTAAAAGATCGCTACGAACTGGATCAGTTAGCTGGCAGCAACCTAGAACTGCTTGAGGACATTGGCCGTAAACGTGGCTGTTTACGTAGTGGCGGACAGGTTGACCTGGATCGCGTCTCCAAATTATTTGTCACCGAGCTGCGTTCCGGCGTTCTTGGCCTTATCAGTATGGAAACACCCGCAATGATGGAAGTCGAAAAAGCTAATTTGGTAATACTTCGTGCGGAAAAAGCAGAAAAACAAGCATCGAAAAAAACTACTCGTAAAAAGAGTTGGAAGGCGAGCCGCTAACGACATTCCAACCAGTGTCTTGTGAACAAACATTGCCGAGCGTAATATTGCCCGACACTCTAAGGAACGGCTGCCATGATGATTCTTGAATACGCAGAATTAATTCAAAACCTTGTAACGCTATTAATTAGCATCTGCGGCCCTTCGTCCTTTTAAATTTTTTACTTACACACCATTCTGGGGGTGTGACGGTCACAATAGCGGTTTCAAAAATAAAAATAACAAATGAATAATGCCAACCAACTCACCAGCCCCTTTGGCACCGTTCAATTAGAACGCCTGCCGCGCGACAACAGCCATACTCTGCGTGCCTGGGATGCTGCCGATGAATACCTGCTGCAACATCTACATGAGCATTACTTTCATAATAAGCTCGACTGTCAACAGCCGCTGATTTTTAATGACAGCTTTGGCGCGCTTGGCATTAGCCTTAAGGATTTTCTACCCGTTTTAGTCAATGACTCTTTTGTCAGCCAGCAGGCTGCGCAAACGAATCTAAAAGCCAATGACGGCGAAAACCTTCAACAGCTCGACAGTATTTCTCCGTTACCATCGGCTCCGCTGGTTATTCTCAAGTTACCTAAAAATACCCGCTATTTTGAATTTCAGTTACAGATGCTAAATCACTATTTACCGGCTGGCACACCAGTGATCATCGGCACTATGGTGAAGTATCTCAGTAATAGTTTTTTCAAACTGTTCGAACAACACCTCGAGAACACCTGTACCACCTTAGCCAAAAAGAAGGCCCGACTACTGCTAGGCGTTACTCGCGGCAGCTACCCTCAACCATCGCTCGCGCAACCCCGTCAACAAACTGAAATTGGCCTAACGGTGTTTGATACACCCAATGTCTTTGCGGTCGGCAAACTGGATCAGGGCAGTCGCTTTTTCCTGCAACATTTCCCGAATTTAAGTGACGCCGAAACGGCCATTGACCTGGGCTGTGGCAACGGTATTTTAGGTTTGCATGCCCTACAGAAAAACCCACAGCTTAAAGTAAGTTTTGTGGATGAATCCTGCCACGCCACCTATGCCTCTCGGTGCGCCGCAGAAGCGCTGGGGGAATCCGACCGCGCCAAACTAGCTCAAAACCACTGCTTACAGGGTTTTGATAACAACAGCGTTGAAGCGGTGTTATGCAACCCGCCCTTCCATCAGCAACAGGCCGTGGGCATTCAAATTGCCCAACAGATGTTTCGTGACAGCGCACGCGTATTAAAGCCGCGCGGTGCGTTATACATCATTGGCAATCGCCATTTGGGTTATCACGTCGAATTGAAAAAACACTTCAAACAAGTAAACACTCTAGCCAGTGATAAGAAGTTTGTACTGTGGACTGCTCAAAATTAAAACGGCATAAAACAGCGAACCTTCAAAAACTTGCTCTGTCGTGCTAGAATCCGCGCCCAGTTTTATATTCCCGCCAACAAGTTAGGTATTTAGCCCCATGCGCATTGTACGAATGATCCTCGCCCCCATTCTTTTGTTCCTCAACTGGATCACAACACCACGCGGCGTTAAACGCCCTGTTGATCTGCAACAACAAATTGACCAGCAAACGGCTAGCCTGTCATTGTATCAATTCAAAGCATGCCCGTTCTGCATCAAGGTACGTCGTACCTTTAAGCGCCACTCTTTGAAAGTTGAAACCCGTGACGCTAAACACGATGATAAAGTTCGTCAGGAATTATTAGAGCAAGGCGGCAAAATTAAAGTGCCATGCCTGCGTATCGAAGAAGCCGGTGAAGTAAACTGGTTATACGACTCAAACGCGATTGTTGAGTACCTGCAAGGCCGTTTCGCCAACCAGGCTTAATCTCTCGGAAGAGTTCGAACGATCTGATCCAGGGTCGGCCGGTAATCCTTATAGTCGATGGTGATGGGTAGTACCTTGTGTTCACCCTCACCATTGCCACCACATTTCAAGAACAATGAAGGAAAGCCACTGATATTAGTGGTGCGTGAAAACTCGACCTGCTCAGCTAATTGCTGCTGAACATCTTCAGACACCAAATCATCGCAAAACTCTGTTTCATCCAGGCCGATTTCACGGGCCAGCTGTGTCAGCACCTCCTCATTTGAGGGGTTCATCGCACGCAAATAATAGCCGCGTTGAATAGCTTCGATCATAGCCTCTTCCAGTCCCTGACGACGTGCAGATAGAACAGCGCGACAGGCTTGATAAGTCGAACGTCGCGGCTGATTTTCGGTCCAAAAATCAAAGTTGAAAGCCGTACCCAATTCACTTTCAATGTGTCGCCAATGGCCCTTTATGTGCGCCTGTAATTCAACGGGCATCGGTTCGTCGCTATCAGCAGCCAAACCGCCAAGAATATTTTCAACTCTCACATCGGTTGGCAAAGAAGCCTTCAGGGCCAGCCAGGCTGGACGATAGCCCCAGCACCAGCTGCACATGGGATCGTGAAAATAATAAAGTACAGATCGATTCACAAAGCTAACCTTTAACATTTAAATCATGTTGGCGATGCAAATCCATCTGCCCGAGAATTTCTGAAACACAGCGTAGCCGTTTGATGCGTTGAAATAACAAATCAGCGTCTGAATATTGCAACCTTAAATAGGAAAGCCATTGTTTGGTACGGTTACCAATATATTTTGGATCTGGTTGGTCGGAGTTTTCAAAAAAATCAGCAAGCTCATCCACAATTTCAAGCCAACTCATAAATTGTGGTGCTTGGCCCTGCTGCTGTTGCTTGATGGCGCGGGCTAAATCAGGGCACGCCAACGCACCGCGCCCTAACATCAAATCTGAGCAACCACTCTCCAGCTGAGCCTGAACAGCATGTTTAGGCGCCCATATTTCACCGTTAGCAATTACAGGGATATCCAACTGTTGCTGAACGACATTGATATGCTGCCAATAAGCCGGAGGTTTGTAGCCATCCTCGCGAGTGCGGGCATGAATACACAGCTCGCTGGCGCCAGCTTCTTCAATACCTCCGGCTATATCCTCCAGCAAACTGGCATCCTTAAAGCCCAAGCGAATTTTTGCCGTCACCGGCACAGCGGGATCAACGGCATCGCGTACCGCCTTAACAATATCCGCCACGCGTCCAGGTTCTTTGAGTAAAACAGAACCACCTTCGTGGCGATTAACCGTTTTTGCCGGACAACCAAAATTCAGATCGATACCCGGTACACCCAGTGCTGCGGCTGTCACTGCATTTTCGGCCAGAAAGCCCGGATTACTGCCCAAAAATTGAATGTAAACGGGGGTTCCTGCACGGGTTTTTCCGTCCTGTTTTAGCTCGGGGCAGTAACGAAAAAACACTTTCTCTGGTAACAGAGAATGAGTAACGCGAATAAACTCTGTCACACAGCGATCATAACCACCGATGCGCGTCAGCATTTCCCGCATCGGGTGGTCCACTACGCCCTGCATGGGTGCCAGAAGGACTCTCATTGCTTATTATTAGCCACTATTTTTATAAGTATCAGCCCGAGGGAATGACAACTCTAGGCTGCGCTCTGTTCAATCACTGACGAGCTATCGTTATTTTCACCACCAAAGGCTTCCATCAGCGCCTTGATAAAGGCGGACAACTCCAGCGTCATAATGGCAAAATCCACATCAAATTGTTCAGCGGCATCCTGGGCATCAACCTCATCGGCTTTCTCTTGCACCATATCGGTGAAACGCAGGCGTTTAACGGCCAGTTTATCATCAACGATACACTCAACGCGCTCCTGCCAACTCAGTGCCAATTTGCTAGCATGCATGCTGGCTTTGATGTGATTGTTAATTTCTTCGGATTCCAGATTTTGATTAGTACAACGAATCACGCTGCTAACATCATCGTTATCACGCAATTCACAGGCTTGGCCCAGCTCAAAACCGTCGGCAACCTGGCCCTTTTCAACCCAGTCGGTCATGACCTGAATGGGTAGGTTTTTAGCCGTCAACGGAATCAGTGACAACGGCCCCACTGCTTCACGCAACAAACCGATTAACTCTTCTGCACGTTTAACAGAGGATGAGTTCACCACCAGCAAACCTTCATTGGCATCGATATAAGCAAACTGCAAGCTGGAACGAGCAAAAGCACGCGGCAATAATTCAAACATCACCTCATCCTTCATCTGGTTACGCTCCTTGCGTCCCACTCTTCGGTCTTCGTTTTCTTCCAACGCCAACAGACGTTCTTCCAGCTCTTCATTTATGACAGCTGGCGGTAAGACTTTTTCCTGTCGTTTGGCACAGATCATCAGGTAACCGTTATTACCATGTACGTATTCACTGCCAAAACGCCCTAATGGTGGCACCCAACCCAGCTTCAGCATATCCTGCCCTGAACAGGGCTGAAATTCCTTTGTTTCAAGGGTTTCACTCAATTCTTCCGGTGTCTGGGTAAAGGGTTTTGTAAAACGATAAACCTGTAAATTTTTAAACCACATAAAAAACAAACCTGAGAGTTTATGGAACCTGAATAGGGTCGCGCATTCTAACAGCATCGAAAGCCATTGAGGCGATCAATTACAGAGGAAAATAATGAGCGCCGCTATATCCCGACAGCGATTCAATTTCCAACTATACTGTTTTAAACAGATACTTTTACCCAGTTAAACGATTCCTACAGGGCCTTTTCAGACAGCGGTTATGTCTCAACGTTATACTCAACTTCCCTATACAAAGTCACTTCCAAAAAGCACTGGTCTATTTGCGCTATTCTGTTTGTGCCTTGCGTTGGGCCTGCCATCCACATTTGCAGTCGCAAATGAAAGTACAGATAAAAGTGTCAACGAAGAACAAAACCTCAAAAAAAATACACTAGCGCTACCCAAGGCACAAAGCATTGATCTAGAAAAGCCTGTTATTGAAAACCCGACCTCGGACGCTCCTCAGGAAGGCACGCCAACAGAACCCGTAACTGACAACCTCGCACCTGCAGCGCCTTTAATACTGCTGGGTAATCAAGTGTTACCCGGCACCAGCACGCGTCTGGCCTGGTCACCCAGTCAATCCTTTGAAGGTATCGCATCGCCAACACCGGTATTGGTGGTTAATGGCGCCAAACCGGGACCTACTTTATGCCTGACGGCAGCGGTGCACGGTGATGAGCTAAACGGCATCGAAACCGTTCGTCGCGTGATGTACACACTGGAGGCCGAATCTCTCAGCGGCACCGTGATCGGCGTACCGATTGTTAACTTGCCAGGCTTTCATCGCGGCTCTCGCTATTTACCGGATCGCCGTGACCTTAATCGCTTTTTTCCCGGTAATCCCCAGGGCAGCTCAGCAGCAAGAATTGCCCACTCTTTTTTCCGTGAAATCATCAGCCACTGTCATGCACTGGTTGATCTACATACGGGCTCTTTCCACCGCATAAACCTGCCACAGTTACGCGCTGATTTAACGCAACCTGAAGTGGTTAAACTGACACAAAGTTTTGGTGCTACCGCCGTTTTACACAGTGTCGGCGCTCCCGGTACTTTACGACGCGCCGCCACCGATAACGGCATTCCCGCCGTAACATTAGAGGCCGGCGGTTCAACACACCTGGAAGAAAAGGCCGTGAGTCACGGCGTAAAGGGCATTCAAACTCTGCTTGCCAGCATGAAAATGAATAAAAAAATCAGTCTATGGGGCGCACCGGAACCCGTTTATTATCATTCCGTTTGGGTGCGCATTGACCATGGAGGCATTTTGTTCAGCAAGGTAAAACTGGGCAAGCGGGTCGTCAAGGATGAGCTATTGGGTACGGTTACCAACCCTATCACCAATGTGCGCAGTGAAATCCGCGCGCCCTATGCAGGCCGCATTCTGGGGATGGCGGTCAATCAGGTTGTGCAGCCTGGCTTTGCAGCCTATCGAATTGGTATTCAAAAATCTGAGGACGAAATCTCAGAGCCCGTTCAGCCATTGCCAATAACACCTGAACTGGTACCGGAAACTGACTCACCAGACTTAGCCATTAGCGAACGTCTGAAATCGTTTTCTGCCGCTCAAAACACACGTTCCGAGTAAAATATTTTCTCAATAGGCATCGCAAATATGTGCGCTTTCCATATCTTTAACATCCGGGAATCCCATACCCGGCATAATGCTTGACCCCATTCCCGCAAACGCGCCTGACATCATTTCACTGCACTTGCGCATCTCTTTGGCAACGGCACTTTGTGACATTTCCATTCCGTATCTCATACCCCTGCTCTGAGCCTCAGCACGCTTACCAGAACTGCAAAGCTGTTTAATTTCAGTTTCCATTTGTTTAGCTTTGCTCGCCATTTCGTTTAGTTGGCCACGGTCAATAGTTGACATGCAGGCCTGTGCCTTTTGCGCCATCTCCATCATTTGCTGCATCTGTTGTTCATTCTGAGCCATTACCCAGCCCGACAGGCTCAACAATAAAACCGAAAGCAATCCCCTAGAAATAAAACGGCCACTTCTTACAGATGTTTTCATGCCACCACCTCTGTTAGTTACGAGCAATTATTCTAAAGGTAGCTGCCAATACAGGCAAACAGCGACTAAAATAGCTGACACTATTTGTATATTTTTGTGAGGATTTTATGACAACACTGACCGGCAGCTGCCTCTGCGGCCAAATCGCCTACAAAGTTGAAGGCCAAACCACCGCTTTTTATCACTGCCACTGCCTGCGTTGCCGGAAGGCTACCGGCACTGGCCACGCCAGCATTATCCGCGTCAAAGCCTCTGGCATTGAATGGCTCAAAGGTGAATTACTGGTTAAGCAGTATAAAGTGCCCGAGGCGCAACGTTTCAGAAATGATTTTTGTACTGAATGCGGCTCATCACTACCCAAATACTTCCCACAAATAGGCGCGGTAGTGTTACCCGCTGGCACGCTAGATCATGAACCGGACATCAGCCCCGAGGCACGTATTTTCTGCGGCTCACGTTCAGATTGGTCCTGCGACGACGACATCACCGCCTTTAACGAATATCCGGAGTAATTCGGACCACAGCCCGGTGTGCGTTCAAATACCGGGCTGCTTCTGGTTTTTGATCTTTATTCGCAAATTCAGTGTACCCGTATTATGACTGGCTGCAGGTTACGTAGGATTGAATATTGTTAGCTTGATGCAGGACGACGGCAGCGCAGGTATTAACTTTGTCGCGCATGTCAGTGGCGCAGCAACAGGCGCGGTGATTGGCATCCTGTACTGGCTCATTCGGCCAAAATTTATCAGGGACTTAAATACTGAGGTAAATTAGGTTTTTAGGCGCTATTAAGGTATTACCCCTCTCAAGCCAAGCTTGGTTTGAGAGGGGTATCAAATCAGGAACGAGCATAGTTCCCAGGCATGAGAAAGCTCGGAATTACTTACCTAAACCGCCCATCAGGCCACGTACAGCGGCGGGTAAATCGGCAGGAATCAAAATCAGTTTGCCATTCTCGGACTTGGACATATCCTTCACGGCCTCAATATAACGCTCACCCAGCAGATACATCACCGGAAGTTCATTAGTCTGAATAGCCGAAGTTACCTTTTCGATCGCCCGCTGACTGGCTTCAGCCAACACCACTTGCGCTGCTGCATCACGTTTCGACGCTGCAAGGCGCCCGTCAGCCTCAAGAATGGCCGCTTCTTTTTCACCATCGGCGCGCGTCACAGTCGCTCGTCGTGCACGCTCTGCGGCGGCCTGTTCTTCCATCGCAGACTGCATGGTAGGGGAAGGGTTAATATCCTGGATTTCAACCGTTTTCAGGGTAATGCCCCAATCAGCAATGTCATCGGAAATATTAGATTTAAGTTTCGATTTAATTTGGTCGCGGGACGACAGCGCATCATCCAAGGACATTTCACCAACAATTGAGCGCAACGTCGTCTGCACCAACGTTTGCACGGCATAGGAGAAATTATCGACCCCGTAGACCGCTTTTTCTGGCGATACGATATTAATGTAAGCAACCGCATTGGCAACGATCACAGCGTTATCTTTGGTAATCACTTCCTGTGAAGGGATTTCCAGCACGATGTCTTTTGTGGTCACACGGTGAGCCACGGCATCAATATAAGGAATAATAATATTCAAACCGGGGTTCAGCGTACTGTGATATTTCCCCAGTCGTTGCACCACCCATTTGCTTCCCTGTGGTACCAATTTAACGCCTCTGGCAATGGTAAAAATCACCAGCGCAAGAAACACACCTACAACAATTAATCCTTCCATTTACTTTTCCTTGGTTTACTTAAAATAGATTATTTTTTGGCCACGATTAGCGTATTACCCGACACATCTCTAACCACAACTCGGTCTCCCGACTCAACGTCCTGATCACAGATAAAAGCCCATTCTTCGTTGCCCAAAATAGGTGTAGAAAAACGTAGTTCGCCTCGTTTATTGTTCAAGGGCGTGGAAATCACCAGTCCGGTTTGCCCTACAATGGCCTCGCGAGATAACCCGGCTTTGGTTTTATCAACCGCCTTAGGTTTAAGATATTTAAACCAAAGCCAGGTAAATACAACCGAAGCAGCGATCCATATTAAAATCTGCACTTCCAGGGCCAACTCGGGAACAACCAACAGCAACAAACCGACAAGTACGGCCCCCGCACCAAACCAAAGCGCAATAAAACTGGGTAGCACGATTTCAAACATCATCAGCACCATGCCTAATACCAGCCAATGCCAATACACAAACTCAAATTCCATAGATGACCTTTTCCATAATGTGATGATAGCGATTTTTACAACTGCCCATTAGCTTAGAGCAAGGACCTTTACCCGTAAATAAATAGCCAGCAAATGATCCGCTCTTAAAGGAAACGCCAAACAGCAGCCTTTAGAGATGCTTCCTGGCTTGCTTTTTAACCACCCAGCCCATAAACGCGCGATACATCAACGGAATCACAAACAGTGTTAGCACCGAGGCACAGGCCAAGCCGCTGACAATCGCTGTGGCGACGGGGCCCCAGATCAACGAGTAACCCGCCGACGGGCGGCATAAATCGTCGTCTGTAAAACACTAATGCCCGCCTCAAGCCGCGAGTTGGCGGCAGAGATCAACACAATCGCCGCATTAACGGAAATACCCGCCAGCGCGACGATGCCGTAAATGGTGTAAATGGTGTAAATGGTGTAAATGGTGTAAATGGTGTAAATGGTGTAAAGACTCATCGGATTGTTGGTCACAAACAAACCAAACACGACGCCGGTTACGGCCAAAACAACGGAAACCAAGACCACCAACGGCAAAGCATAACTTCGAAACTGCGTGCCTAAAATAATATAAATCAGCCCGAGACCTAATATAAACAGCAACAGCATCGCATCCAGACTCTCCTGAATATCATCCAACGCGCAGGAGAACTCTAGGTCGATGCTCGGAAAGCGCCCTTGCACGCGTTGCCACTCAGCCTTAATCAGTTCGTTGGCCTGTACCGTGTTGATCACCGTATCATCAATATCAGCTTCCAGCGCAATGGTACGGCTGACATTAGCCGGTAACAGCCCAGCTCGCTTAATGGCTTCGCCATCAAGGCGCAGCACCAACTCGGGGTTGCCTGGCCGATAATCAAGAATTATATTTTCAAATTCGGATCGTGCCTCAAGAAACGTCAGCAGGTAATTGGCCGCAACCTGAATTCCGGCAAAATCATCACCGCGTATTTTGACGTTGATGTCGCGCGTGGTAGGCGGGCCATCCTTAATACGGAACAGCGTAATACGCGCGCCATCCTCTGACTCAACCAGCGCCGCGTCCACGGCATCCCACACCTCAGCCATACTACGCCCATCGCGGGTGGCCGGTTTCATGCTGACCATGATCTGTCCCAGCGTATCGCCAAACAGCGGTTCGGTTTCGGTAAACATCTGTCCTGCATAAACCACCGAAGAACGTAACTCCTCAGGCGTTATGGCTGAGCGTACCTGCTGCTCTACCTGCACCAGCCGTTCGGAGGTCTGCTGCAGCGTGTAACCCGCGGGCATTTCGGCATTCACATAAAACAGTCGCAACGGATCAGATTCAAAAAAATTAAAGCGGATACCACCCAGGGCAAGAATCAGAACCGCCAACAACACCGCACTGCCCGCGCCAATAATGGAAATATAAGGATGACGCAGTGCTTTGAGCAGCCACAGGGTGTAGCGCTGACGCTTCTGTTGAACCAGCCCACCACGGCCCAGATTAATGCGGGAGACGCTGATATGCACCGGTAACATCTAGTAAGCCTCCAACAGACTCACCGCCAGCGTCACCACGATGGGGATTACCTTCATGAATTCACCAAGAATTCCCGGCAGCAGCATCAACGGTAGGAAAGCCGCCATGGTTGTCAGCACCGAGGTGGTCACGGGCGCAAAGACTCAATCGCCGCCTCCATAGCCGGCATGCCATCCTGCAAACGCCGATAGATGGATTCAACCACCACCACGGCATCATCTACCAGCATGCCCAGTGAAATCACCACGCCCAGCAGCACAGTATTATTCAGCGACATGCCCATAATATGTAAAATCAGAAAGGTGCCCGCCAACGTAAAGGGAATGCCCATGCTGGTCAGCAGCGCAATACGAGCCCCCAAGAATGCCCAGGTTACCAACAGCACAATACCAAACCGATCAGGGCATTGCTTTGCTTTGCATCAGCGTCAACGCTTCCTGCGTACTGACGGTCTGGTCATCCACCAGCACCAATTCAACGCCAGTACTTTGCTTTAAACGGTTGCGCTGTTCAATGTAACCATTCACTGCTTCAATCAGTTCAAGCACATTGGTATCGGCCTGTTTCGTCACCGTCATCATCGTCGCGGGTTGCCCCTGAAAACGCACGATCTCGCCAGGCTCCTCTGTGCTACGCGACAACTGCGCCAGACTACCCAGAGGCACCACGCCTCTGGCGGTCAATATTGGATAATCGGCCAGTGTTGCCGGATCACCGTCAGTACCCTGTAAACGTACCAACCACTGCCCATCACGGGTTTGCAAATCACCCGCCGACACATCCTGAAAATAACCGCGCACGGTATCAGCCAAATCGGCAGGTGAAACGCCCACCCCCTGCAAGCGCTCGGGATAGAAATTGACCTGCAACTCCGGCTCGCTCAAACCCAGGCTTTCTACGCGATCAACGCCCTTAATGCGTTCCAGGTCCTTTTTAATTTTTTCGGCCTGACGGCGCAGATTTTCATCGTCACCTTTAGCTGTCACCACCACCGTCGCCGCAGGCAACGAATTGGAGGCTGTGATTTCATAAATGAGCGGATCTTCCGCCTCACTAGGCAGCTCATCGGTATAGGTGTTTTGAATTTCGCGACGCAGATCAATCAGGCGTTTATCGAAGGTACGTTCATCCATTTGATTAAAACGCACCAGAATATTCGATAACCCTTCACGACTGGTACTGGACACAAAGCGCATACCCTTAACTGAACGCCGCTGAGACTCCTCCAGCGGATCGGTAATACGGCGTTCAACATCCTCAGCCGCGGCGCCAGGCAACACAGTGATGATATTGATCCAGTTAAAGTTAATTTCCGGATCACGGGCGCGTGGCATCTGTGAATAGGCAATCACGCCCACCACCAGCACTAAGCCAAAGGGCTGATTGGCCAGTACATGATTACTGAGAAAACGTTGCAGCCAGAGCATCAGTCAGTTTAACCGGCTGGTCAGGCTGTAATGCGTAATGACCTTTGGTGATAATTTGAGTATCGACGGCTAGATCAACCGCATTGGCTCGTCCCATTTTTGCTGTTGGCACCGCCACGAAATGCGCCTGCCCCTGCTTGAGAATAAACAGGCCTAGCTGACCATTACGTTTGAGCCAAACCTCAGCAGGTAGATGTGGGCGTAAATCCTGCCAGAGCAATTTGCCAGAGGCTCCAGGCAATGACGACTTGCCTAAAAACTCCAGCCGCACCTCGCGATTGCGAGTATTAGCGTTAATCACTGGTAACACGCTGCGCAACTTCAGCGCAAAACTTTGCCCATCATGCTGCAAAGAGAATTTCTTAGCTCCTTCAAGACGTGCCGCATCTTCGCTGAAAACCTGAGCCGAAACCTCCTTCTGATTTAGATCGATCAACTTGAACAGAGCACTGCCAGGCGTCGCGTACTGGCCTTCGGAACTAAGCCGCTGCGTGATCAACGCATTAAAGGGGCTGATTATCACACAGCGAGATTCATCCAGCTGCGCGCGTTGTAATGCAGCTCGTGCACTGGTTTGATCAGCCTGAAGTGCCGTTAAATTTGCCTGCCGTTCATCCAATAAATCAGTTGAAACAAGTTGTTTATCCTCTAGTTCAAACGCCCGTTTGAGACGTTGTTTTGCCAGTACAGTTCTGGCATTCAAGGCCTGCAGTGAACCATCGGCAATACGCCGTGCCAGTTTATAGTCAGCACAATCCAATCGGGCCAGCTCTCCCCCTTTAACGACCACATCACCAACGCGTACCGTTAGAGCTTTCACCTGCGCGGCAATCTGCGCGCTAACCACTGGCTCATTAAGGCTGATAACACGTGCTGGAGTGCTACGTTGCGGATAAAAAGCAAGTTCGGCCAATGGCCGTTACAGTAACATCGCCCTCCTCAGCTATCGTTCTAGTCGCGCCCACAACGAGCAAAAGGCTAACGCAAATAGCTAACGCTCTAGAGGTTATTATCACCATTGATTCCTTTCTACCTGAAGATTACAACTGGCATTGATAATCCGGCATTTATCTCACCAATCCAAGCCAGTCAGCCGGGCTATATTGCCACTGGAACAGGCCTATAATATCACGCATACTGGTTTTAACTTTGCGGAATCAAACACCATGAGCAGCATCAAACTGGTCGCCCATCGTGGCTATCAACGCCTGTTTCCAGAAAACACCCGACTGGCCTATGAAGAAGCCATTAAGGCCGGCGCGCTATTTATTGAAACCGATGTGCAGCTCAGTGCAGACCATCACCCAGTGCTTTACCACGACCGCAAATTAAAACGTTGTACCGGCCTGAAAGGAGCTGTGCACGATCATCCGTTGCCTTCATTATTACAAGCACCGAACCACGAACCCAAGCGGCTTGACGAACGCTTTGAGGGGCTGGCCATTGAAACTCTGAGTGATTTTGTCACGCTGTTAAACGAACATCCGCAGGTACATGCCTTTGTCGAAGTAAAATCCATCACCATCGACTTTCATGGCATTGAAAAAACCTACCAACGCATCACGGAAATCCTGGCACCCGCTGCAGCTCAATGTACACTGATCAGCTTCCATATTCCCTTTATGAGCTTTACTCGCCATTCCGGCTGGCGCTCAATAGGTATCGTCCTAAGACGTTGGAAGGATATACACAAAGTGGAAGTCAAAGCGATGGCACCCGACTACATCTTTACAAATGTCGATTACCTGCCAAAAAAAGAGGATTTCAGCGACCTTAAAAGTAAACTGGTTGTCTATGAAGTGGATTCACCCGAGCATGCCCGAACACTTCATCAGCGGGGCATTGAATACATTGAAACCTTTGCCATTGGCGATATGCAGCAGGCACTGACATCATGAACAACAAGCCCCTGCAGCATCAATACGAGGTCACCGTCATTGGCGGTGGGATTCACGGAGCAGGCATTGCTCAGGCAGCCGCTGCCGCCGGTTATCAGGTGTTGCTGCTAGAGAAAAATGACTGGGCCGCTGGCACCTCCAGTAAATCCAGCAAGTTAATCCATGGCGGCCTGCGTTATCTACAAAGCGGCCAATTTGGGCTGGTGCGCGAAAGCATCCGAGAACGTGAAATCCTGCTAAAAATTGCCCCGGAGCTAGTTCGCCGCAATAACTTTTATATCCCACTCTACAAGAATTCACACTACAAAAGTTGGCAGCTACGTATTGGTTTGTCGTTATACGCGTTGTTTGGTGGTAATCGACCGGACTGCCGTTACAGCCGATTAAAAGAAACCACACACCAACAATTAAAAGGGCTGAATCAAGAGGGGCTTACTCAGGTTTTTTGCTACCCCGACGCACAAACCGATGATCGCCTGTTAACCCGTGCTGTCATTGAATCAGCCAATGAATTAGGCGCCCAAACGCTTTCACCCGCTCGGTTAATCAGTGCAAAACATGTCGGTGGCGGCTATACCTTGCGTTACCAGTACCAGGGTAAAGTACAAGAAGTTATCAGTCGCGTCGTCATCAATGCTGCCGGCCCTTGGGCAAATAACGTTAATGCGTTGGTCAGCCCATCACCACCGACAACAAAAGTGGATTTGGTCCAGGGCACACATCTGATTTTATCTGGGCAACTCAGCGACGAATGCTTTTATCTGGAAGCGCCTCAGGATCAGCGTGCAGTGTTTGTTCTACCTTGGCACGGTAATACTCTGCTTGGCACCACTGAATCCCTGTTTGAAGGTGACCCTGATAAGGTTGAGCCACAGGAAAGTGATAAGGCCTATTTGCTGACAGTGTTGAAACATTATTTCCCGGATTTTCACGGTGAGGTAATCGATGCCTTTGCTGGCCTTCGTGTGCTGCCAAAACAAAATACCCGTGCCTTCAGGCGCTCTCGTGAAACACAGTTGGTTTGTGATCACTCCGGTGCAGCACAATGGATTAGCGTGTATGGCGGCAAGTTAACGGGTTACCGGGCAACCGCTGAAAAAGTCGTTAAACTCATCTGTAAAAGCATCGGCCCCCGCAAAAGATTAGCTGATACCAAAACCCTGCCATTAAAACCTGACAGCATCGACGAAGCTAATCAGATAAATCACTCAAATGATTCTGTAATGCCTCACGCCAGCGGCCAAAACGCTGGCTAAGTAAATGCTGCGCCCCATTGCCCGGGGCAAACTCAGTACCCGATAACTCTGACCATTGCTCCGCCGAAACGGCACACCCCTCGCGGCTCTGCTGCGCTAACAAAAAAGCGGTACCGCGCGCGGAGGCTTCCACTTCATTGGGACGCCAAACCGACGTGTTAGTAAGGTCGGCCAGATTCCGACAAAAGGCATCACTCTGTGAGAGCCCACCGGAAATAACAATCTTTTCCAAATGAAAACCATGTGTTTGCATCACCACCAGATTGCTTTGCAGCAAAAACTTAATGCTTTCCTGCACTGCCAAAAGTTTCTGCTGATCACTGCCCTGCCCGACAAAACTGGGCTTTAAACCCGCCTTCCAATAGGGCGAGCCCAAGCCACCAACCGCGTTGATAAAAAGTGGCACCTCATCGGAGAAAACATCCCCTTCATCCAGCTCCTCAATATCCTCAAGGTGCAATAAATCCTGCGCCCAATTCAACGCACTACCGGCGCCGTTAACCGTACCCTCGACAACAAACTGTGATTTCTCACCCAAATAAACCACACTTTTGAGCAACTGTTCCGGGTAGTTTTTCTCATGCCATAGCGCCGACACAAACGCACCCGTTCCAGCATTAATGTAGGCAGTGCCTGGAGCTGGCTCGCCAAAGGCATAGATGGCCGCCGACTGGTCGCCACTTAATAATTGCAGTGGTAATTTAAAATCAGGCAAGGTTAAGGAGCCGAAATCATCACAGGTAGAGGTTACTTCCGGCAGCAAGCTGCAGGGAATATCAAACAGCGGTAACAGGTCCGCATCCCAATCATTGCTATCAATATTATAAAGGCCTGTACGTTGCGCGTTGGCAGGATCAACTTTGACCTGAAGAGAACCTGTCAGGCGTGCTGCCAAATAACCCGCCAGCGGTCCAAACATCAAATTGCCATCAATAAAGGCCTGCTGGACATCGGCATCATGATTCAAACACCAATGCATTTTACTGGCACCATAGTGTGCGCTAGGGTAAAGCCCGGTGTGATGACGGAACCACTGCGGATTGATTTTTTGTTGTGAAAGCCAGGCGTGCGCGCGGCGGTCCTGCCAGCTGATCACCGGCCTGATCGCCTCCAGCGTATCGCGTTTCCAACACACCATGCTGGAGCGTTGCGTCACCATGCCGGCAGAGAATAAACCACGTCGCTGTTCAGCCGTTAGCTTCGCGACGGCCGCCTCTGCCACCTGTTGTAATGAGCTGACAAGCTCCTCAGCATCCTGCTCAACTCTATCCGCGGCGGGAGTCTGAGTGGCAACCGCTAACGTGGCACGAGCCAACGTTTGGCCCCTCATATTAATCACCAGAGCGCGACTGCTTTGCCCCCCCTGATCAAGAATGAGATAACACGTTTCCGACACCCGCAGCTCCCGTTTCAAGTTATTAGTTGATTATAAGGGGCTAATTTCAGCGACGACTAGAAATAGCTGGATAAACGGTCAATACCAAGGGGTTAGTGGTTTTTTAAATCGAAGTTTGACTCTCAGCACAGAATAAAATCGGAACAAGTTAACCCGCCACTTACCCTAATCACACTGAGCCGGACCAACTCTGTAAAAAGGGTTGCCCCATGGATCAACCACACCATCATTTCTGAGAAAAACAGCAATACTTCCTGGGCCATTTACATTTGAAGCCCACTGCAGGACCGCTTGCCCGCCTGCACTGCCAACTGCCACCGACCTGCATCCTGCACAGCTGTGCACTGATAACCCGTAGCAATGAGGTTCGGCCGACAGGACTGTCCCGAGCTGTAATAAAACCCGGAGGAACAATAATGAATCGTTAGTTCGACACGAGGATTGTTAGAACTGGTGCCACTGCCGTAACCAAACTGAATAGCAGAACCGTTGAAATATCGCTGCAAAGACTGCCCTAAATCTGCTGCCGAAATATTCATGGGTGAGTAAAAAAGAATAGCCAAAACGACTAGAGCACGCATCAAAATAGCCATCCCCCAACCTCCTGCTTAAAGTATGAACAACAACCAAAGGTACTGCGTTGAATATTTACATGAGGGGTTAAACATACTAATCAGAATACGCCTTCAGGCAATAACCCGCCAGCCAAAACCCTCATCCTGACAGGCCACTTCAAAACCATCACGGACGCAATCATCCATCTGTTCTAGTATGTCAGCGACGGCCTGGCTGGCTAAATTTGGACAATTATTTTGCTGACTGATATGTGACAACAGCAGGTGTTGTAGTTTGTGCGTTTCAATCCGGGCCAGTAATTGCGCGGCCTGACCATTACTGAGATGGCCGTAATCACCAAAAATACGCTGCTTTAGCTGAAAGGGATAGGGGCCCTCATCCAGCATCTGCGGGTCGTAATTACATTCCAGTACCAGTGCATCCAAACCGCTGTAATGCTTTTCCACATGGGGCGTCAGGCTGCCAAGGTCAGTCAACACGCCAAGCTTTTTATTTTTATGCTTAAAAACAAATTGGCAGGGTTCGCGAGCATCGTGCGGTACGGGAACAGGTTGTACTTCAATGTCGTTGATGAAAAAACACTGATGGCAGTTAATGGTTTCAAACTGAGTCAGTTTGCCAACCCGGCCCTTGTGAAAGGTACCAGCGGTAAGATAAACGGGGAGTTGGTATTTGCGGGCCAGAGCGCCCACACCTTTGATGTGGTCGCTGTGTTCGTGAGTGACTAGAATGGCACTAAGATCGTGACCACTTTTGCCCAGACGCTGTAAACGGACTTCGGTTTCCTTAACCGTAAAACCACAATCTAGCAGCAGGCAGGTTTCAGCCGCTTCAATCAGCGTCGCGTTACCCTTGCTGCCACTGCCCAATGAGGCAAAACGCATGCTGTTTGAACGGATTAAATCAGCTGGTTTTTAATGCGGTTCATCACATCTTTACGAAGCGGTGCGTTCAGACTTTCATCATGTTCGCTGATAAACGCCTGCACTTTTCCTGACACAGGTTTTACACGAATCGTAACTTTATAGGATACCGATTCGTCATCATCACCCCAAAAGGACAGAAAGGAGAAGAAACCACCCTTTTCAGCTTCTTTTTCACCTGTCGTTACCATCAGATGGTACAAGCCAGCATCACGGTTACGGTCCTGCAGCTCAAAACCGGCTGCATCAATGGCTTTACCCACGGCGTTCCAGGCACGGCCATAACTAAGATCCAGATCAATCACCCACTCGCCCTGCGCATTCGCGCTAAAGGAAGATTTAGGTTTGCCGACAAATTTTTGCGCCAGTAATGAAGCGGGGGCTGCACGACTTTCTGTTTCAATAAGGAAAGAGGACAACTCCTGCGTCATTGACAACGTCAATTGATCAGCCGCTTCAGCGTTATCCCAATTGAGATCTTGAGAAGAAACTTCTGTCGTTTCGTAGTCGTAACCCAGATGTCTGATGTGCACTTCTGACACACCTTTTTGCAAACCGTGCTCAACAATCACGCGAAACTTATCTCGCGTGATATAGCCTTCATTATTTCGTTTTAACCAAACCGTTTCCATCAAACCACGAAAAGGAATTTCTTTTTCCAGATCGATGTCGTTAATCCCCCAGAAACTGCGAACCCGACCCCAAACCTCTTCAGGCGTACCGTCCAGCACAATCCAGTGCTCATTATCAGACTTGTAGGCCTTTAGTTCTTTAGGTCCAGAAACAGTCTGCATATCAGGACGCGGCACCTTAAACTTATCGCTCTGAAAAGCTAACGTTTGGCCCGCATCAGGAATGTAATAAAGCTCACGAATAGCTTCTTTGTCCACATCCGCAGGCAGTTTCAAGGGTTCGGTCACCGATGCCTGACGATAGTCTTCGCGACTATCTCTTATCAATCCATCTTCACCGGTCAGCCAGCCACAACCACTCAAGGTTAGGATTAAAGCACCCTGTGTTGCGAAAGCCAGTGTACGGGTAAATTTCATGGATTGTTTCCTGAAGTCAGTTAACCGAAAGAATGAGAAAAATTAGAGTACGCCGCCTTTACGAAGCGCCTCACGAACGATGTCGTGATATTGAGAATCCAGCGCAGTCAGCGGCAGACGTTGGCCTTGCTGAATCATACCCATTTCATGTAACGCCCATTTCACCGGAATTGGGTTGGCTTCAATGAATAGATCAGAGTTCAAGGCTTCCAGCTCAGCACCGATACGACGCGCTGTTTCAGCGTCGCCACGCAGTGCAGCTGCACACAGGTCAGACATTTTTCTAGGCGCCACATTGGCAGTTACTGAAATATTGCCTTTACCACCCAGCAGGATAAATTCAGCTGCTGTAGCGTCATCACCAGAGTACATAGCGACTTGATCGCCGCTACGTTCGATCAACTCTTTGGCACGTGCCAAATCACCGGTCGCTTCTTTGTGTCCAACAATATTCGGGTGTGAAGCCAGACGAGCAACCGTGTCAGGCAACATGTCACAGCCCGTGCGGCCGGGCACGTTATAAAGAATCTGTGGAATATCGACTGAATCGGCAATCAGTTTATAGTGTTGATACAGACCTTCCTGTGAAGGTTTGTTGTAGTAAGGCGTAACAATCAAACAGGCATCGGCATTCGCGCCTTTTGCCATTTCGGTCAACTCCAGCGCTTCGCTTGTGGAGTTGGCGCCGGAACCGGCAATAATTGGGATGCGGCCATTGACGCGAGAAACCACCTGGCGCAACACTTCCATATGCTCACCCACCGGCAACGTGGCTGACTCACCGGTTGTGCCAACAGCAACAATGGCGTTGGTACCATTATCAATATGGAAATCCACTAACCGCTCAAGCGCCTGCCAATCAATGGCTCCAGTGCTATCCATCGGTGTTACAATCGCTACAATACTACCGACAATCATTTACTCTTACTCCGGCCGAAAAATAAGCTGCTATAGTAATCGCGGCAACCTGTAATCACAAGCGTAGCCCTTTAAATTATGGGGGCTTCTATCGATTGTTGGCGGCAAAAACGACCAACAAAAATGTCTATTCATGAGAAAAAATAAAAATTACAAAACACATCAGTTGAGGATTTAAAAACCATGTCCAACGTAACCTTAAACAGCCCTGTCGCAGACTTCACCGCAGTCGCCACCAGCGATGTTGAAGTTTCTCTTTCAGCCCTTAATGGCAGTAATGTTGTTATTTACTTTTACCCTAAGGACAGCACTCCAGGTTGCACCACCGAAGGACAAGATTTTCGTGACAAGCACGATGAATTCAAAGCATTAGACACCGTAATTTTTGGCGTATCGCGCGACAAGATACGTTCCCACGAAAATTTCAAAGCCAAACAAGAATTCCCCTTTGAACTGATTACCGACCCAGAAGAAACACTTTGCCAACTGTTTGATGTTATCAAAGAAAAAAACATGTATGGCAAAAAACACATGGGCATTGAACGCAGTACGTTTTTAATCGACAGGTCAGGCGTGTTACGCCAGGAGTGGCGCAAGGTCAAAGTTAAGGGTCATGTCGAGGAAGTGCTTGAAGCCGTGAAAGCACTGTAGATATTAAGTGATGGGGCAACCAGTCTTAGCTGGCTGCTCCACCGTAACCGCAGGAATAGCGCGAAGAATCTCCGGTTGAAAATTATCCCGTACTGCTTCCAGCTGACTAATCAATCGCACAACAAAAAAACCCGCCATAAGTCCTAACAATGCCGCAGCAATAACCCAAGGCTCAGCCAGCTCGAAAAAGCTGTCAGCCAATAGTACAGCTACAACCAGCATTAAAAGAGGCAGGCCATAGGCAAGAAAAGAAGATCGGATAAAAGCCTGTTCCGGCAAACCAAGAATCACTTCGTCATCCACAGCCAACTTGAGGTCCGTCTGCAAACGGATATGACTGCGAGCGCCATCTTTCACTTTGGCTAGTAGCCCTTGACCACAGCCTGAACGGGCCGAGCAGTCAGAACAGCTGCTGGTTCGAATCGTTTCAATCCAAACTTCATCACCCTCAACGGCGATAACACGGCCTGATTCTTCGATCATGACGCCTGCTACTCAACACCTTCAGAGGAGACAACAACCGCTGGCGCAACTGAAAGAGCTATACGCTTAGCCGTTTTCATCGGTATTTCACCGACAACCGTCACCAAATGATCACCTTCCGGATAACTCACAATACGGGTCACGGCCACTGTAGCACCTTTTTGTGCACTGACCTCTTCGTACTCTTGGTCAACGATCTTTTCGATAAAAACCGAAAAGGCCGCCATGCCATCGGTGTAGGTAATCGTATCAGCACCGGTGCCATTTTCATGTTTTGGATGAGAACCCTGCATGCGCATTTCAAAACCTTCTGGCAGCCAGCTCAAAGTCCAGCCCAGTGGCTTGCTTTCAACTAGACTATCGTCATGACTCAACAAAGGATAATGCACCATGGTTTCACCAGCGATGCCCACCTCCAGGACTGCCTCATCAATATCGCCTGCAATGTTCAGTCTAGTGAACTGAAAACGCTCCAACACTTTCCCACGATGTACCAATACTGACTTCAGCAACAGGCCCGTTTCTTCATCCAACCAAATACGGTAACCATATCGGTAATCATCGCTGGGCTGTATTAACAACACACGAGCTTCACGACCTGCAACTCGGCCATCACCCTTTTCAACGAGCTGATAGCTATCACCTAACTCGCTCATATCGCGAACGAAAGCACGAGCAAAAGGCCCAAGAGGAATTTTGTGATTAATGTTGCCATTCCAGTCACTGCCGTGAACACAAGTCACTTTACCATCTTGACGAATAATTTCCTGAACAGGACCATCAAGACGCACAATACGTTCACGCTCACCACTCTCATCTGCACGGTGAATAATGCGTAGCGTTTCCATACTGGAACCATGACTATAGACGAATACTCCGTCATAGTTTTGAGTAGCAAAAGCTTCAGACATACGCACCAACCAGGCGCGTGACTCATCTGCTGAAGCGGGCGTTGCGAGAATAAAAACCCCGACAAAAGCACTACTACACACTACTTTCAGAGCTTTCTTGATGATAGACAACACAGTTTCGCGCACCTTAATAACCTTGTGCTTCCTGACTATCTACAAGTTGCGTATAGGGCATGACACCACGATTTTCAGACATACTGGCCTGTTGAGTGTGATTTTCAATCAAAGACTGCAGGCGTCTTTCTACGGGAGTCATTACTTCAGAACTAACAGTTACCAAATGTTCATTAGCGACCTCGGCACCCGCAACCAGATTTGTCGTTAGCGGCTGACCACCTGCTGCAACCTGCTCACCAAACTCATCCTGCCCTCCCATCTGCACGGCAAAGATCACCAAAAAGGCAGCTGAAGCAGCCACAGCCATGCTAAGAACCGGTTTTAACACACGTCCAAATCGTGATTTCTCTGTCGGTATTTCCATTTCAACCGCGGGCTCGTCAGCTAATGCTGAAGAAACACGCTCACTGATATCCAGATCAAACCGGCAATCCATCTGACGTTTTATTGTAAAGCTGGCGGTCTGGTAACGTCGCCAGATCTGTCTTAATTCTTCATCGCTGTCCATGCTCGCCAATACGCGATGGAGCTCAAGCTCCTGCGCTTCATCATCCACTAATGCTGAAATCGATTCACGCAAACTATCGCTCATTCGTCCTAGCCTCTTGTTTAATTGACAGTTGTTTAACTGGCAGTTGTTTTATCGGCATGAAGCACGCCTCTCTCTATAGACTTAGTCAATTAAATGACTGATATGTTTATCAATTGATTCACGAGCCCTGAAAATTCTTGATCGCACCGTCCCCACCGGGCACTGCATCACTTCAGCAATTTCTTCATAACTCATGCCATCAAACTCGCGCAACGTCACTGCGGCTTTCAAATCCTCTGGCAATTGTTCAATTGCCTTGAACACAGCAGCTTCCAACTCTTGCTTGTGCACCTCCTCATAGGGAGACGAATTATCTTTTAACCTACTGGCGCTTTCGTAATACTCCGCATCCGCCACGTCGACATCTGTATCTGGCGGACGACGGCTTCGGGACACCAAATGGTTCTTCGCCGTATTAATGGCAATCCGGTATAACCAGGTATAAAACGCACTGTCTCCACGAAATCTACCAATTGCACGATAGGCTTTAATAAAAGCCTCCTGTGCAACATCCATCACCTCGTGATGATCTTTAATGTAACGACTGATCAAGCCAAAGATCTTATGCTGGTATTTAAGCACCAACAGATCAAAAGCACGCTTGTCTCCTTTCTGGACACGTGCGACTAACTGCTTATCAGTCTCCTGCTGTTCGTTCAACATTTCCGCTCCGAGCTACGCCTTATCCGTTCGCAGAAATGCATACACGTTACAACAGGCGAGCTAAACTGTGTGCGATAGACCATCTACTGTTCCAGAAGTTCTCAAAATTATAAAAAGTTTACGCTTTTTTTAGTATAGCGCTTAGAACACAAAAATAACGGTGGTTTCAGACGCAACTCAATCCTAGTTTGCAAAACCCAAAAACGGCTCTTATTATAGTTCAGATCACATCGATACGCTCATAAATACACACGCTTCTTTACAACCCACAACGCCCCATCTGACGACAAACCGTGTAAAATGTCCGAGACAAAATCCCCTTTAATGTGATATTAAAAGGCAACTTTACAGGGCTTTAACCGCCCATTGCTTTAACTAGTGCTTTCCCCAAATATGACACAATATTTTCAACATGACGTTCTGGTTATTGGCAGTGGTGCTGCCGGCCTCACCCTTGCACTCAAATTGGCTAACAACTTACGTGTTGCCCTACTCTGTAAGGATAGCGCCAGCGGAGGCTCAACCTATTATGCCCAAGGTGGCGTTGCCGGGGTTATCGATACTTCCGACACCGTCGAAGCACATGTCGAAGACACATTAAATGCCGGAGCCGGACTCTGCGACAGTGATGCCGTGCGCTTTACCGTTGGCCAAAGTAAATCGTGCATCGACTGGTTAATCGAACAGGGCGTCCCCTTCACCGAGGATGCCGACATCAGCAAAGGTGGCTTTCACCTGACCAAAGAAGGCGGCCACAGCCATCGCCGTATTATTCATGCCGCAGATGCCACCGGCCGAGCCATTTCTACCACACTGATTAATCGAGTAAAACAGCACAGCAACATTGATCTTTTCGAACACCGCGTTGCCATTGATCTAATAACCCGCGAAAAACTAGTCCTCGAAGGCAGTGGCTGCATGGGCGCCTATGTACTGAACCGCCACAACGACACCGTTGAGTTATTCCAAGCACGTTTTGTCGTTATCGCCTCAGGTGGGGCCAGCAAAAGCTACCTGTACACCAGCAATCCTGATGGAGCCAGCGGAGACGGCATCGCTATGGCTTGGCGAGCAGGCTGTCGTGTCGCCAACATGGAGTTCAACCAGTTTCACCCGACCTGCTTGTACCACCCGCAGGCCAAATCCTTTTTAATCAGTGAAGCATTACGCGGCGAAGGCGCGCTATTAAAGTTACCCAGCGGCGAACGCTTTATGGATAATTTTGATAGTCGTGGCGAGCTAGCGCCTCGGGATATTGTCGCGCGCGCGATTGATCATGAAATGAAACGTCTCGGTAGTGATTGCCTGTATCTGGATATCAGCCACAAACCAAAGGATTTTATTCTCGAGCACTTCCCAACAATTCACGAACGCTGCCTAACCTTCGGCATTGATATAACCCGTGAAGCAATACCGATTGTCCCCGCGGCTCACTACACCTGCGGTGGCGTCATGACCGATCTTCGAGGTCGTACCGATGTCGCTCAACTTTATGCTATTGGAGAAACTGCCTTTACTGGCTTTCATGGCGCCAACCGACTGGCCAGTAACTCACTCTTAGAATGCCTGGTATTCGCAGATGCTGCTGCCACTGATATTTTGGCCTGCCTAGACAACACGCCGGCACCCTCTAAAGCCCCTGACTGGGATGAAAGCCAAGTAACCGACTCTGATGAAGATGTCATCATTTCCCACAACTGGGACGAACTACGCCGCTTTATGTGGGATTACGTCGGCATTGTACGAACCGACAAACGCTTACAACGTGCCGAACACCGCATCGCCCTGTTAAAAAGGGAAATCGCCGAGTATTACAACAACTACAAGGTCAGCAATGATTTACTAGAGTTGAGGAATTTAATTTGCGTCGCAGACCTGATCATCCAATCAGCCACGGCACGCAAAGAAAGCCGCGGCCTGCATTACACTCTTGATTACCCCAATATCATCGCGCAAGCTGAAAACACTATTCTGACACCACAGAACTGGCAGGCGCAGTCCGCTGATTCAAGCACAGCAATACCCGCAACCGCCTAAGGGTATCGGTATCCACCGCATCGGAAAAGACAGCTAAGTAGCGTGAACGTGCAAAACGTTGATGTAGAGGTCGTAACTGCACAATAACAAGAAAACCGCTGACATAGTGACGCTTGCCCAACTGGTATTGCTGACGGGTGCACTGATCACATTCCAGCCAGCAATATTCATTGTGCAATTGCACTGCTTGCACACCTTTGTGCAGAAACCAACGGCGCAGGTAATAAACAACACTAATCACCAACCCCACCAATAGCACATAAAAGCCAGACTGAAGAATACCCCACAGTCCCAACCCGTGGGCAGCAATCAAAAAAGCTAATTCCTGACGGGAGGGATTAACGACTACCCTTAGGGGCTCGCACGCAATTGATAATGACATTAACTATATGACGAAGTGATTCGTCCTCCGGCTGCTCCTTGCCAAGAAACCATTTAAACAGATCTTGATCTTCACTCTCTAATAATTTTTCGTAAAGATCCTGATCAGTCTCGCTCACGGTTGCGTAATATTTCTCGAGAAACGGCATCAATACCAAATCCAGTTCCAGCATGCCACGTCGACTGTGCCACATTAAACGCTTAAACTTCTCGTCTTCCGCCATATCTATCTCATTCAAATGGGTTGAAAAATCAAAAATCAATTATATATAGATGTTCAGGTAAGTCACAGTTTCTAACCCCGTATTCCGCGGGTAACTCAGGTAATTTATGAACAGATCCGAATGGCAGCAACAGTTAGTTGTTCAACATGCGCAATTTAGCAGCGTCCAGAACACTTTTGTCGACGCTTTTACCAACGCAGCACCATCGACCGGCACCTTTGTCACCCCGCTACTGTATCAAAGCCTATTAAGCATCAGCGGCCCTGACAGCGGCAAGTTTCTGCAGGGTCAGCTCACCTGCGACGTCAACAGCTGTACAGCCCAACAGTCGATTCTAGGCGCCGCCTGCAGCCCTCAGGGACGCATGTACAGCAGCTTCCGTTTAATCAACAATGGTAACGACAGCGAACCCTGCTTCTTACTAAGAATGCGCAGCAACCTGATTACACTTACACGCGAAACGCTGCACAAATACAGCGTCTTCTTCAAAACCAACCTTCAGGATACCAGTGATGAATGGCTGGGGCTCGGTATCTGGGGCGATGAGGCCGAACAACTTATTCAAACAGTCTTTAAACTAGGCAGCACACCTCAACAATGTGGGCAAACTGCGTACAGCGAAGTTGCAATTGTCATTCGCCTGCCGGGCGACAAAGCACGCTTTGAATGCTGGGTTAAAGCCGAACATATCGCAGCCACCTGGCAAACCCTCACAACAATCGCCAGCCCAGCATCTAACCATGCATGGTTACTGGAAGATATTCGTAACGGCATTGCCGAAGTCAGCTTGGAAACTGAAAGCGCCTTTAACCCCCACATGGTCAACTTCCAGGCGGTTGATGCCATTAGCTTCAACAAGGGCTGCTACACAGGTCAGGAAATTGTTGCTCGCACGCATTACAAGGGCAAATCAAAGCGCCATATGCTGCGCTTTAGTCTCAGTGGCACGGAGTTGCTGCCGCCTGGCAATGAGCTAAAAGCAGCCGACAGTAATAAAACCATTGCCACCGTAATCTGCGCCGCTTTTTCGCATTTAAACGACGACACTTCATCACAGGAAGTGCTACTGGTCATCAATGCCGATCTAGATAGTAATGCCCCGCTAGTAATGCAGCACAAGACCCAGCAAATTGAGGCCACGCGTTGCCCATTACCTTACTCTTTGGATGAAGAAAAATAGCCGTAAAAAAATTAATATTTTTAACTCTACGGCACTACGTTTTTTACAAAGACTCCTATACTTATTTTCAAACGAACCAATATAGCGGACGTCATGAGCAATCTAATCGAGACTATTGAAAACGAAATCATCAGCGCCATTGCTTCAGACCAACTGGTGCTACCCACTTTGCCCGAAGTTTCCCTTCGCGTTCGCGAAGTTGCACAGGATGATAACGCAAGTGTTGCTGATCTAAGCCGGGTTATCAGTAACGATGCAGCAATTTCTGCGCGCATCATCAAGGTCTGCAACAGCCCGCTATTGCGTGCACCACAACCGGTAGAAACCCTGCAAATGGCAATCAATCGCCTGGGCATGAGCTATTCGGCTGATTTAGCGGTTGGCTTGGCTATGGCACAAATGTTTCAGGCCACCACCGATCTGATCGACAGCAGAATGCGCGATGTGTGGAACCGCAGCACAGAAGTTGCTGGAATATGTAACATGTTAGCTCAAGGCAACAGACGCCTGTCGCCAGGACAAGCCACACTCGCTGGCATTACCCACTTGATCGGCGCATTACCAATTTTGCGTTTCGCTGAAGAAAATGAAAATCTACTCAATGACGCCTACACACTGGACGAAGTGATTGCCAAGTTGCACCCTAAATTAGGCACCATGATTCTAAAAGCCTGGGACTTTGCGCCAGAGCTTTGCGAAGTCCCCGAGCAGTACCTGAATTTTGAACGCCAAAGTGAACAAGTTGATTTTGTTGACTTGGTAACCGTCGCCAACCTGCAAAGCTACGCAGGCACCGACCACCCTTACACTCAACTTGACTGGTCAACTATCCCCGCCTTTGCCCAACTCGGCATCGACTCAAGCCAAGATGATAACGAAGAAGAAGAGGATCTGTCAGCCAACATGGAAGCAGCCCTGGCACTTCTGGGCTAACCACTTCAAAGAACAAAAAAGCCTAAACGCTTTAACCGAGCACTGTCTATTTTATAAGTAGGCATCAAAAAGCCCAGTCTGTTGGTTTCGACAGTCTGGGCTTTTTACTTTCTTTTCCTTACAAAACATTCATCCACAAAAAAGCCCGACTAATTAGCCGGGCTCTTTAAATCTATCGCTACTTACACGTAGAAATTTATACGCGATCGTCTGGCAGCTCAATACCAACACGACGGTAAGCTGATTGCAGTGTGTTATATAACAAACATGCAATAGTCATTGGGCCAACACCACCAGGTACAGGAGTGATCGCGCCAGCAACCTTTTCAACTGATTCAAAATGCACGTCACCCACCAAACGAGTCTTGGATTTGCCCACTTCCACTTCGTTAAGTGTTTCGATGCGGTTAATGCCCACATCAATCACAGTTGCACCAGGCTTGATCCAATCGCCTTGAATCATTTCCGGACGACCAACAGCAGCAATGACGATATCCGCACCGCGAACAACGCTTGGCAGATCTTTAGTGCGAGAGTGTGCAACCGTTACTGTGCAGCTTTCCTGCAACAGCAATGAAGACATTGGCTTACCAACGATGTTGGAACGACCCACAACAACCGCGTTCAGACCAGACAGGTCACCCAGGTGATCTTTCAGCAGCATTGTGCAACCCAGCGGCGTACAAGGTACAAAACCTTTACCACCAGTAGCCAGCAGGCCAGAGTTAACAACGTGGAAACCATCAACGTCTTTAGACGCATCGATACGGTTAATAATTTCTTCTTCAGCAATATGCTTAGGCAGTGGCAACTGAACTAGGATACCGTGAACGTTATCATCAGCATTCAGGCTATCAATCAGCGCAACCAACTCATCACGCTCAGTTGTTGCAGGCAATTTGTGCTCGTAGGAGTTAAAACCTACTTCAGTTGCTTGCTTACCTTTACTACGCACGTATACCTGGCTCGCTGGATCTTCACCAACAATCACAACCGCCAGACCTGGCGTCACGTCGTGGCTGGCTTTCAGCTCATCAGACAATCCTTTAACTTTCACACGTAATTTGGCGGCAAAAGCCTTACCATCAATAATCGTTGCCATGTTTATAATCTACCTATTTTGAGTCGGGTTAAATCTTTATCTGGCCACTATGGACCAGCGCGCCTAGATGCAAAAAACGAAAGAGGCACAACAAAAAACTTCGAAATAATACTCGTAATCCAGCAACTTCACTAGTGCTAATTTTATGCTGGCATATTTACCAAACTTATAAACCGATTAGCTCTATAAATAACCCCTCATAAAAGCTTGCACAAAGCTGAAAATATAAACCATACTTTTAATCCGACACGTGAACAAAGCTTCAAAGGCAAGGACACGCCGCTCAACTCATTCATAATGTTATGAGAGATTAGAGAGGTCAGGCAATGAACGTACAATCGCAACCACAGGTTCTCGGCGTTCTGTTAGCAAACACCTCCATCTGCCGAGTCGCTCATACCGAGCGTTGTTTAAAAAAACTCAAGGGTAAACCGGTACTCAATCATATTATCGAACACGCCAGCCCCCAGGTCAGCAATCTGATCCTCAACGCCAACGGCGACCCCACCCGCTTTTACGACGTTGACTGCCCTATCGTACCCGACGCCATCAATAATCATCCCGGCGCACTGTCGGGCATTCTCACCGCCATGGAATGGGCCCATGAACACATGCCCGAATGCGAATGGATTGCCTCCTTTGCCACCAGCTCACCTCTGATCCCGGAAACCATGGTTAAAGAATTACTGGCAGCCGTTCAGGCCCACGGTGCCGATATGGCCTACGTGAGCTGCAATGGCCGAAAACATCCAGAGTTTGGATTATGGCCCGTGGAGCTGGCCGAAGATTTGCGCTATGCGCTGGAGGAGGATGACATTACTCGCATCGAAAAGTGGTGCGCGCCTTATAATTCGTTCATTTGCCCTTTTACCGGCAGCCCCATAGACCCCTTTAGCAAAGCTAATCTCATTGACGGCATTATCCATAACAAGATCCATTCCGAATTACACTAAGCGGAATTAATGAAGGCGCCAGTCGATGGGCGTCTTTCCCTGTGCCTGTAAATAGTCATTGGCTTCAACAAAGTGGCCGTTACCCAGGAAACCTCGATGCGCAGAAAAAGGCGACGGATGCGGTGACGTTAATACCTGATGGCGAGTGCGATCAATCACCGATGCTTTGTCCTGTGCGTATTTACCCCACAACAGAAACACCAGGCCTTCATGCTGCTCGTTCAACACCGTAATGACACGATCGGTAAAAGACTCCCAACCCTTGCCCTGATGTGAACCTGCATTGCTCTTCTCAACCGTCAGTACTGAATTCAGCAGCAACACGCCCTGCTCAGCCCAGGGTATTAAACAACCGTTCGCAGCAAACTCGATACCGAGTTCGGTATTAATTTCTTTGAAGATATTTTTTAGCGAAGGTGGCGGACGCACACCCTTTTGAACAGAGAAACACAGGCCATGCGCTTGGCTCGGCCCGTGATAGGGATCTTGCCCCAAAATCACCACTTTGACCTGATCAAAGGGCGCCAGCTCAAAGGCATGAAACAGTTGCGGCATTGGCGGATAAAGTGTTTTACCCGCCTGCTTTTCACTGACCAGAAATGCACGCAACTCGTGCATATAGTCTTTTTCTAATTCTTCGCCCAAATGGGTCTGCCATGAAGACGGTAGCGACTTCATAGCATTTGTGACCACTTCTTCGGCCGCGTTTTTATCAAGCAGAGCCTCGTCAGACTGAAGCTCACACCCTAAACCCAGCTCAGTTTGTTTCATCAGCTTTAGCGAGCCTGCTAACGAGCATTACTAGCTGCTAGGACGCATGTGCGGGAACAACAGCACATCACGAATCGATGGCGAATCAGTAAACAGCATTACCAGACGATCAATACCAATACCCTCACCGGCCGTTGGCGGCAGGCCGTATT
>Ga0209395_1000293_pt1 | contig 75794 bp, 75 predicted proteins | sample GOMGulsemesocosm_3_FD_184635 | JGI IMG/M metagenome (GOLD analysis project Ga0209395, IMG submission 184635) | Methane-oxidizing microbial communities from mesocosms in the Gulf of Mexico - GOM9D Gulf of Mexico (SPAdes) (version 2) | ecosystem: Environmental > Aquatic > Marine > Cold seeps...
CACCTCAGAACTACTACTCGTTTATCCCTTAGCGGCTGCAAATATACACGCCTTTTTAAAACACACAACACTTATTTTAATCTTTTTTCAAAGTAATTTATAATACCCTATAAATCCAATACTTATAGAATAAAAAAAATGGAAAATTTTAATGTTTCTTTCTAAGCTCCTTCCTGGAACGCTTCTTATTGATCTTAGAAAACATCTTTTTATACACTTCAACATCAATGTATCCTTTATGGTTCGCATACATCTTGTCTAAGTTAATCGGCAGTTTGGGCAGTTGATCGACCAAACGTTCCTGCACAAAAGCACGCTGAAGTATGTCTTCTATTAAATAGTCTTCATTGTGTACTTCTGGATTGTACTGTGTCTTTAACGATAAACTAAACAAATTTGCCGTGGTATTGTACCAAAATGCACGCCAACCACTTCGCAAACTCTTTATTTGGATAAAGGTAGTCTTACCTGTTTGACGATGGATCAACTTAATAAGGATACGCCCTTCTGTTCTTGTCAGCTTTTTTAATTGATCTGTAAATTCACCTTCTAAATATCGCTGTGCAATTTTTATATACTTCTTCTTTTTATTTTTGCTTTTAATTCTTTCCAATCGGTTGTTTAAAGTATCTAACCGCTGGGCTGCCAACATTGCATATGGATAGGCCTTAAAAACTTTTTTACGCAACCAATAGTAATAGTTTACATCTTCTCTTGCTTTGAACTTCGTTTTCGGCAATAACTTAACCTCATCTAAATCTATAGTTAGGGTATCACCAATTTTTATCAGAATGTGTTTCTTAGATAATTCAGACAACCGAATGGAGTCCTTCGTTTGACCAAAACTAAACACAGAAAATAATACGATATATATGTATATAAAAAACTTCAAAATTACTACCTTTAATATAAGGGACAAATATATTACAAAAAGACAGGAATGATTCCACTTTACTGTTAAGAGAATTAAAAAAATGCAGTGTTGATGTAGAAGTTTCTAATAATTTATACTTCAATACATAAAAATCCTATTATTTTTACAAAAAAGAGAAAATCATAATGGCAAAAAAATCGATATTAAATAAAAAATCAATTGACTTTTTAGAAAAGTATTTAAATAATGCGGCTCCTACTGGATATGAATGGGAAGGACAGAAAATTTGGATGAACTATTTAAAACCTTATGTTGATGAATTTATTACTGACACCTATGGAACAGCGGTTGGAGTTATCAATCCAGATGCAAAATTTAAAGTCGTAATAGAAGGACATGCTGATGAAATTTCTTGGTATGTAAACTACATTTCTGACAATGGCTTGATTTATGTAATTAGAAACGGAGGAAGTGATCATCAAATCGCACCAAGTAAGATTGTGAACATTCATACTAAAAAAGGAATTGTAAAAGGAGTTTTTGGATGGCCAGCTATTCATACTAGAATGAAAGGAAAGGAAGAAACACCTAAACCAGATAATATTTTTATTGATACAGGTTGCACAACTAAAGAGGAAGTTGAGAAATTAGGCGTTCATGTTGGCTGTGTAATTACATATCCTGATGAGTTTCATGTGTTAAACAAAAATAAGTTTGTTTGTAGAGCACTAGATAATAGAATGGGTGGATTTATGATTGCAGAAGTAGCTCGGTTATTAAAAGAGAACAAAAAAGAATTGCCTTTTGGATTGTATGTAACCAACTCTGTACAGGAAGAAATAGGTTTACGCGGAGCAGAAATGATCACACAACGCATCAAACCAAATGTTGCAATCGTTACTGATGTTACCCATGACACCACTACTCCAATGATTGACAAGAAAAAAGAAGGTCATTTAGAAATGGGTAAAGGGCCAGTGATTGCCTACGCGCCTGCTGTACAGCAAAAACTACGTGATTTAATTACAGAAACTGCAGAAGAGAATAAGATTCCTTTTCAACGTTCTGCCTTGTCTAGAGCAACAGGTACAGATACTGATGCCTTTGCCTATAGCAATGGTGGCGTTGCATCTGCCTTAATTTCTTTACCCTTACGATATATGCACACCACAGTAGAAATGGTACATAGAGATGATGTAGAAAACGTAATTAAAATGATTTACGAAACACTATTACAAATTAAAGACGGAGAAACATTCTCTTATTTTGACTAAAAAAAATAAATCCCGCTTCGTGCGGGATTTTTTATATGGATGAACTCATAGACATACTCACATCAACTGGTGAATTTACAGGGAACACCTGTTTGAAATCGGAAGCACACTTAAAAGGCTTCTATCATCAAACCATACATGTTTGGTTGTACACGGATGATAAAAAAGTGTTACTTCAAAAACGCGCATCTGTTAAAAAAGTATTTCCTAATCTATGGGATGTCTCCGTTGCTGGGCATGTTGGTGCTGGAGAAAAAATTGAAATTGCTGCGATTAGAGAAGTACAAGAAGAAATTGGAATACGCATTAAAGAAGTTGATTTACAAAAAATCGAATTTCGAAAAGATGAGATTGTACATCCAAACGGAATTTTAGACAACGAGTTTAAACATATATATGTATGCAAACTCAAAAAAAGCATTGATCAATTGAAAATGCAACCTGAAGAAATTGACGATTTACAACTCTTTGACCTCTCTATATTAAAAGACACCACAAAACATGGAAGTTTTATGGTGCCAAATATGAATCATTATTATGATTTTATCTATGAGAAAATCTATTCTTTGGGTTTGTAAAATATTTTTTCATCGAGCTTTTTGGTACTTACTTTCTGATTTGTAAAAATTGTTGCACTTCTTGCAGGCTCCAAAATAACTCCATGTTCATCCTTTTTGTACCAGGTCAATGAGTTTGGCAATAAGAATCCATCAACATCAATCCAATCATTATATCTAATTGTGTTTAGCTTTGAGCTTGCTTTCTTACTAAAAAAAGTAACCGAGTATTGCAACCATTCCATTTGATAGGACTCTGAATTGTAGTATATATAATAAGTATCGTCTGGAGAAGAACCAATATTGGCTTTGTAAGAAATCTTAATTCCTGGATACGTTATGCCCTCAAAAACCAAAGGTCTAGATTTCTCATATACAATTCCGGTATCAGCCAACACAAAAGGCATTGCATAAAAATAAAAGAATAGATTGTAATAAAAATCTTTATTCCCTTTAAAAGACATCGAATCTTTTTGTTGTAACCAAGATGCTGCTCCATCAAACCCTAGTGAATAATCCTCAGTGGTTATCAATGATTTACGAGAATTCAAGTCAACAATATGCATTTCATTTCCTTTATTAAAGGATAGCTGTTTCAATGCATTCCATTCTTCTAAACCTCCATGTTTCTCAAACATCTTTGACAAACTCTCTGGATATTTATTGTCTTTTATTTCTGATTTTATTGTTTTCTCTTTACAGGAAACTACGGTAATTACAGCAATTAGTACAAATACTATTTTCTTCATTATTTTTGGTTTGAAGCTAAAGTCGGAAAACTAAAAATACACTTACAGTATTAGGTCTCATTTTTAACAGCGTTGTTAAAGAAATGTTAAATACATACAGACCTGTCTGTTTTACTAAAAAACAGTTGTACATTTGTCGTATGAAAAAACTAGGGGTAAAAGATAGAATCATTGAAACAGCATCAGAGTTGTTTTACTATGCAGGCTATAACCAAACCGGAATCAATCAAATAATAGCAGAAGCTGGCGTTGCAAAAGCAAGCATGTACCAACACTTTAGATCTAAAGAAGATATCGCAGTTGCCTATTTAAAACAACGGCATTCAAATTGGATTGGTAATTTATTTGATTTTATTGCAGATAATAAAACGGTAAGCACTAAAATTATTGGCTGTTTCGATTATTTAGATCACTGGTTAACAGCAGTTGAATATAGAGGTTGTGGTTTTCAAAACATTTTTATCGACTTGCCTAAAGATCAGCAAAAAATAAAAGACCAGGTTGTATTACATAAAAATGAACTGAGAACATGGATTCACAACCTTTTACAAGAAGACACTCGATTTAGCACAAAAGATGCGACGCAATTAGGTGATGAAATCTTAGTTTTAATGGATGGCGCAATTATCCTATCTCAGATTCAACATAGCAGCTGGCCTATTCTATCCGCAAAAAATACCTGTAAGAAATTATTAGCATAGCATTACTCAATAGAAATAATTAAAAAACAAATCAAAAACAAACAGACCTGTCTGTATACATTATGAAGAACTTAATCCCTCCTTTTACTAAGGAAACCGCAATAGCAAAAGTACAAGCAGCAGAGGATGCTTGGAATAGGAAAGATCCAGAAAGAGTATCTAGGGCATATACTGAAGATTCTAACTGGAGAAACAGAGCTCAATTTATTGTTGGTAGGGCAGCAATTAAAAAATTCTTAGCCAATAAATGGGATCATGAACTCCATTATAAATTAAAAAAGTATTTGTGGTCTTATACTGATAACAGAATTTCAGTACGGTTTGAATACGAATGGCTAAACGCAGAAACAAAGCAATGGATACGAACACATGGAAATGAGCATTGGGAATTTGACAGCCAAGGAAAAATGCAGGTAAGAGACATGAGTGCCAACGATATTGAAATACAAGAAAACGAACGTAAATTTTAAACAAAAACAATAAATTAATACTTAAACAACGTAAAATGAAAACAAAAACAATCAAACCAGTAGTAGGAATTCTATTCATAGCAATTCTATCTTTAGGAATCTTAGCATTCAATACTCCAAAAGAAAACAATGAGTTAACAAGTGCTAAAGTAGAAACAGCACCAACCTTACATAAAACCATTAAGGTACATGGAGTTGATCTTTTTTACAGAGAAGCAGGTAATGTAAAAAAACCAACTATAGTGCTATTACATGGCTATCCTACCTCATCACATATGTTTCGTAATTTAATAACAGACTTGTCTGTTCGTTATCATGTACTCGCTCCGGATTACCCAGGATTTGGTAGAAGTGAGCAACCTGCCATGAAAGATTTCGCCTATACTTTTGACAATATGGCTTCTTTAGTAGAAGGGTTTCTAAAAAAATTGAAGGTAAAAAAATACAGCCTATACTTAATGGATTATGGAGCTCCAATCGGATTTAGAATTGCATCTAAATACCCAAATAGAATTGAATCATTGATTATCCAAAACGGAAATGCCTATGATGAAGGCCTACGCGATTTCTGGATTCCTATCAAAAAGTATTGGAACGACTATACTATTGAAAACGGTAAAGCACTAGAAGGATTTCATTCTCCTGATGGATTAAAATGGCAGTATACACACGGTGCACAAGATGTATCAAAAATTAGTCCTGATAACTGGAATTTAGATTTACAACATTTGAAAAGACCTGAAAACGATAAAATACAATTGGCCATGTTTTATGACTACAGAACTAATGTGCCTTTATACCCAAAATGGCAACAGTATTTTAGAGCGTATCAACCGGCTACTTTGATTGTTTGGGGGAAGAACGATTATATCTTTCCTGCTGAAGGAGCCCATCCATATAAGAGAGATTTAAAGAATGTCGAAACACATTTATTAGATACTGGACACTTTGCTCTTGAAGAAAAGGGAACTGAAATAGCAAACTACATTGTAAAATTCTTACAAAAAAATAACATCAAATAAATTAACAAACGATTGGGCGGGTACTCGTATTAGCCCAATGCTAATTAACAATACATAAAAGACATGAAAACAATCAATTGGAAAAAAGCAATCGTCGCTGGTTTTTTAGGAACCATATTATTTGACTTAGTAGGGTTGGTACTCACTGGAAGTTGGTGGGATATACCTGGAATATTGGGAGCGAAAACTGGATTAGGTCTAGGATATGGTGTTATTGGACATTATAGTAATGGGATTTTATTAGCCATTTTATATGCTGGTATTGCGCCTTCTCTTTGGGGACCAAAATGGGCACGACCTTTAGTATTTGTTGCAGGAGAAACTGTCGCATTGGTTTGGCTATTTATGTTGCCCTTATTAGGTGCAGGAGTTGCAGGTTTAGACCTGTCTCCAATGATGCCAGTAATTACGTTGGTTAGACATTTAGCATATGCGGTTCCTTTGATTTTCTTAATCAATTACCCAATAGAGAAAGCATAACATTCAAAATATGACATCAGAGAAGAAAAGCGCTTCTCTGATGTTCTTCATTATCAAAACAAAAAAATAATGGCCAAAAATTTTGGAGAAATCGCATTTTCGGATGCTGCTAAAAAATTGCAAGAAAAATATGGAAGCAGAAATAATTATGCTAGAATGGAGAAATTTAGTGTGATTGATGGCTTGACAGATGGAGAAATATCATTTATAGAAAATCAACATAGTTTTTATATAGCCTCCACAGGTTCTAATGGTTTTCCTTACATTCAACATCGTGGTGGGCCAAAAGGTTTTTTAAAAGTGTTGGACTCAAAACGAATTGGCTTTATAGATTTTTCTGGCAACAAACAATTTGTTTCTGTAGGTAATATAGCAACCAATTCAAAAGTCGCTTTAATTATGATTGATTATCCTCAAAAAGCAAGATTAAAACTCTATGCAAAAGCAACAATCGTTGCATTGAATGAAGACCCTGAGCTATATGAACTCTTAGACTTAGCAGCTTATAAATATAAACCAGAACGTATGTTGATTTTAAACATCGAAGCCTACGATTGGAACTGTCCACAACATATCATTCCAAAATATACAATTTCCGAAATTGAAGCCGCATTAACTCCACAACAAAATTATATTGCAAAATTAGAGCAAGAAATTAAAGCTCTAAAATCTCAATTAGAGGAATAGATATAATGTATAGATCCTAAGCTTTTGGATTACTTTAAGATGAAACTGAATGTGTAGAATAGTGGAATGCAAACAAATATATTGCACATGATTATTCCAAATTAAAAACGCTGAATGGCTATATGAAAGGTTGATATACAACTACAAGTATGACGTACTGCAGTATTAAAGTGAGAATATAAAGAAGAAATTTTATCATTTGGTTGGAGATCTGAAGATTAAATGTATGTTATAATACATATTGAAGTACTTATAAATAAACTATTATGTATTTAATCCTCAGAGGTTCCAATCATTTCTTTTTCTTAATAAATTTCCCAACATTCTTTGTTAACTTCAATATTGTTTACCCAAGCTTTAAAACTTGATACTTCAAAAGTATTTGATTTACTTGAGAGTCAAGTATGGATTTCCCATACTTTTGGTAAGGGAAATCCATACTTTTTACATACAATCCATCTACCTATTTATACATTTCTATAGATTTATATATATTTGCAGTATAAAAACAAAAAATAAAAATGATACATACGTCTTTAAAAACACAATTTAACCCGTGTGATGTTAGTGGAATTACAGAAGTAATGCCACTAAACAGGACGCTATATGTATATTTTCAACGTAATTTTATGATAAAATAACCCAAGAATACCAAAATATATAAGCGTCCAACAGTGTTGGACGCTTTTTTTTATGATTTTTTTTTTAGTACGAATACCACGAATAGTTTAAAAACAGCGCACTGAATATTGAACACTAAAGAATTGATAAACATACTGTTATCAAAATAGCAATTATCTGAATATTTTCGGACAGGACAACTCATGCAAAAACAGAACCTAAAAGACTGATTCCTAGTTGTTTATTTTCTTTTTATTTTTTGTTTTAGTTAAAAATTGTTTCATCTTTGCAGCTGAATAATGGAATACAATTATAGAAAACAATCGTATAAAATAAATGCTTATGAAAATTAATAGAATCCCTAACAACAACCTGCAGTTCGATGCACTGTTTGTTGTATTGGAAAAAAGAAAAAGGATGTCAGCTGAAAATAGCATGCCTAGAGAGTAACCGTACTTTTTAGATATATAAAGCAGCAAAGACACCTTAGATAAGGTGTCTTTTTTTTTTGCATCACAAATACTTATTAAAAATCAATATATAACCAATCAAAAAACACCTATCACGAATTTTTGGCACGGGCTTTGAATTATAATACCCTGAAAAAGAACCTGTGTTAATATACACAAATTCACTGGGTGAATTGATTAGATAGACAAGAGAATACCAATGCTAAAACACACAAGAAATGCGTAGAAAACCTTGTATATATCGTTTATTTTTAGTATCTTAAAGTAAAATCAAAAGCTATGAAAAAAATCAACCTGTCTAGATTCTTAGACCAAAAAAACCCTGTTAAATAAGATTGTGCATTAGAAGATGTCTATTGAATTGTTTGCTTGACTTATTTTTTATTTCAATTAAAAAATAAGAAGACAAAACATCTCTCTAATAAACTATCCTAACCCAAAATGGGCGTTTACTCAATTACAAGCCTCGTTTACTAAAAGCCACTTTTACACTCTTAAGAAGAACTGTAAATTTGGGTATCAATTAACAAGTAAATGGAAAAATTGCAAACGTATTCCACTATTGAACCTTACAGAATTTCGAGAAATTAACAACCGCTATAGTAGGCCTTACTAGCATCTGTTCTTTTCAATTTGACGAAATACCGAAATTCTTTATCCCTGCATTCTAGAAGCAGAAAACTGAATTGAACACCGATGGATTTTCATTGTTGATCACAGTGTAACCTGGTACAAATTCTTTTCAGAAATCAACCGCTGTATTTACGGCAAAGAAAACTAATGTCAAAACTCAAAAATTATATTATGAAAACACTTAAAACACTTTTAATGATCGCTTTATTCTCAGTAGTTACCATCTCTTGTACAGATTTAACAGCTGAAGACGAAATAATGCAACACCCACCAGTAGAACACCTACTTACGTCTGGAGATCCTGCAACAAATATGCCGCCTATTGACGACAATGGTAGTGGCACTGGAACCGGAACCGACACTGGTACCGGAGACGGTTCTCTTGACACTGGAAATGGTGAAGATGGAACTGATAATGGAAGTGGTAAAGGAAACTAATCATTTTACTAATAAATAAAACTATAAAGCCTTTAGCAAATTGTTAAAGGCTTTTTTAATAGATTTGTTTTTCTAAAAAACTAACAAGTTGAAAAATATAATTAAATACATTCTATTCTATTGTCTTATTCTTTTTACTATTATTTTTCAATCCTGTAACACAATAGGAGAGAAAACACAACAAAAACATAAAACTACCGATAGCATTTCTAATTGGATAAAATCATCAAGAAAAAAAAATAATTCTTTAAGTCAAAAAAAACAATACTTATTAAAAGCATACACAGAATTAAAAACGCGAGAGAATAATAAATTAAAAACTAAAAATTTAAGTGTTATTGCTTATCGATATTACGAATTAAAAGACACATTGTTATTTCAAAAAATTAATCAAGAAACACAAAAATTAGCCTATCAACTAAAAGATTCTTTTAGCATTGCAGACACGCACTGGAGTTTAGCAGATTATTACAATCATAGAAATCTATTTAACAAATCTTATTATCATTATAATAAGGCTTATGAATACTTCAATGGAATAAATAAAACATATGAAACAGCTAGAATGCTCTATGCTATGGCATATATTAAAGGTAACTACAACGATTATTATGGTAGCGAGATACTTACTTTTAACGCTATCGAAAAATTTAAAAAATTAAAAAACTATAAATACCTTTATACTGCATATAATCATTTAGCCTTATTACAAAATGATGTTAAACGACATAAAAGAGCTATCTTTTATCATGAGAAAGCAAAAGGTTATATCTCAAAAATAAAAGGAAGTAAAAAAAAATATTACAGTACAATTTCTAACAACATAGGTAATGATTACAAGTACATAAAAGATTATACAAAAGCCATTGACTATTTTTATAAATCGTTAAAAAACACTGATAAAATCAGTGATTCAGTTATGATAATTTCAAATATTGCTCATACAAGGTTTTTAATGCTAGATACTATAAGAGTAAAAAAAGATTTACTTTGGTCTCTTAAGATTAGAGATAGCCTTAAAATCAGGCCAGGTATAATGTCTAGTAACATACGTTTGTCAGATTATTACAAATTTATTAAAGACACAATCAATGCAATTAAACATGCAATCAATGCTAAAAAAGTTGCTAAACAAATTAAAAATAGCCAAGGTTATTTAACTTCACTAAAACAACTTTCCGATTTAAATCCTAAAAATTCAAGAGAATACCTAAATCAATACATACAATTTAATGACAGTCTGGTAGAAGCAGAACGAAAAATTCAAGAAAAATTCACCAAAATTGATTTTGAAACAGATGAATACATTGAAGAAACCAAGCGTTTGTCTGAACAAACCATTATCATCTCTATTACCAGTGTTGGCTTGATTTTAATCTTATCACTTGCCTATTTTCTCCGCAGCCAAAAATCGAAAAATGAAAAACTGGTTTTGGAAGCAGAGCAGCAAAAAGCCAATGAACAGGTATATCTACTAACCTTAGAACAGCAAGCCATTATTGAAGAGGAACGGGTGCAAGAGCGGAATCGAATCTCTGAAGAACTGCATGATGGTGTTTTAGGAAGGCTGTTTGGTACTCGCGTAGGATTGGGCTTTTTGGATTTGAATGCCTCGGATGAGACCGAACAACAACACGAAGCATTTTTGGATGAACTGCAAGAGATTGAAAAAGAAATTAGAGATGTCTCTCATAAGTTGAGCAATAATTTTTCTGCAGATCAAATTAACTTTAGTAGCCTGATACAACAATTATTAAAAACAAATAGCGCTACAGGTAATTTCAAATTCGAAGTTTCTTTTGATGATTTGATTGCTTGGAAAAACATCAGCCAACTCATTAAAATAAACATCTATCGTGTTGTACAAGAATCTTTGCAAAATATTGTGAAGTCTGCACATGCAAAAAATGTTATCTTAGACTTTTCTATTGAAAAAATGAAGCTTATTGTGTGTATAAAAGATGATGGTGATGGTTTTGATATGAAGAAAGCAAAGAAAGGGATTGGCATTAAAAACATGAAGTCTCGCATTCAAAAATTAAAAGGAACGCTAGTCATTGAATCAAAAATGAAACAAGGGACTTCAATTCTTATTGAGATTCCACTAGAAAATTAATCATGGTAAACAAACAGTATAACGCTTTAATTATTGATGACCATCCTTTAATATCTGAAGCTTACAAAAGTGCTTTTCACAAAATCACCAAAGAAGATCCAAGCATTTCTTTTAATATAGATGTGGCTCATGATTGTGATACGGCATTAGCCTTTATAAAAGAGTATGCACAAAACGCTCAAGTAATCGATGTAGTTTTTTTAGACATTAGCTTGCCGCCTTCTTCAGACGGAAAAATATTGTCTGGCGAAGATTTAGGTTTGAAAATTAACCAAGGTATTCCAGAGTCAAAAATTATTGTTTCTACGACGTTTAATGACAACTACCGCGTTCATAGTATTTTTAAAAACATCAATCCAGACGGATTTTTGATCAAAAATGACATCACTCCTAAAGAATTGGTCACTGCAATCAAAGCATTGATTTCTGGTGCTCCTTATTACAGTAAAACAGTGATGAAAATGCTCCGAAATCAAGTTTCTAATGATATGTTGTTAGATGATATTGATCGTAAAATTCTATATGAATTATCTATCGGTACAAAAATGAAGGAATTGCCACATATTGTTCTCCTTTCTATCAATGCCATTGAGAAACGCAAGCGACATCTAAAACATGTTTTTGATGTTAAAAGTGTTGACGATAGAGCATTGATACATTCAGCAAAAGAAAAAGGGTTTATTTAAATAAACCCTTTTTTCTTTTTTAAATTTTTGACTGATAGGTATACAACTCGTAATACCTACCTTGGGTATCAATCAGTTCATCATGGGTTCCTCTTTCAACAATGTTCCCTGCTTCTATTACCAATATCTGATCTGCTTGTTTAATGGTACTTAACCTGTGTGCAATTACAATAGTGGTTCTTTCTTTCATCAATTCAGACAAACTTTTCTGAATCAATGCTTCGCTTTCAGTATCTAAACTAGAGGTAGCTTCGTCTAAAATAATAATTTTCGGATTCGCTAAGATGGCTCTCGCTATTGCCAAACGTTGACGTTGACCACCAGAAAGCTTTACACCTCTTTCTCCAATTAGTGTATCCAATCCATCATCAAAACGATCTGTAAATTCATTTACATAGGCTGCCTTTACTGCATTTAGCAATTCAGCTTCTGTTGCGTTTGGTCTTGGAAAAAGAATGTTTTCTCTAATAGTTCCTTCAAATAAGAACTCATCTTGCAACACAACACCTAAGTTTTTTCTATAGCTGCTCAATTTAATTTTAGATACATCTTGGTTGTCAATGGTAATCAATCCCGATTTTGGGTTTAAAAATGTCGCGGACAATCCGGCAATGGTAGATTTTCCAGAACCAGAGCTTCCAACCAAAGCTGTTACTGTTCCTTTTGGTACCTCAAAACTAATATCATTCAACACTTCCTTCCCTTCTTCATAAGAAAAACCAACCTTATCAAATTTGATATCTCCTTTTACCGTTTCTAATTGAATGGTTCTTTCTACATCATCTTCTTCTGCTTCCATGTTCATCAACTCTTCTGTTCTGTCCAAACCAGCCAGAGCCTCTGTTAATTGACTTCCAATATTACTCATCTGAACAATGGGCGCAATCATAAATCCAAGAATTAATGTAAAAAACAAAAATTCTCCAGAAGTCATACTACCATCTATCATATAATACCCACCAATCCCCATAATTCCAGTGGTAGCAATACCTATTAAGAATGTTGATGAACTCGTCATAATTGCTGTCGCCGTTAAACTCTTTTTTACGTTCTGAAAAAGCTTATCTACACCATTTTCAAAAGTTTTGTTTTCTTGTTCTTCTGCATTGAAAGCTTTTATGACTCGCACACCTGCCAAGGTTTCTGTCAATCTTCCTTTTACCTCTGCATTTATTTGGCCACGAACTCTAAATATTGGACGAATAAATTTAAATGCTTTTAATGCTACCAAACCAAATATAGAAATTGGCAGAAACACAAATAATGTCATCCAAGGGTTTAAATCGATTAGAATTATTAAAGAAATTATAGCAGTAATTGTTCCTCCGACTAATTGTACCAATCCTGTTCCAATTAAATTACGAACCCCTTCAACATCACTCATAATTCGAGAAACTAAGGCTCCAGATTTTGTGTTATCAAAGAAACTAATGGGTAAAGACAATACTTTCTTTTGTACTTGTGCTCTTAATTCTGAAATTAAATACTGCGCTTGTACACTTAATATTCGTGTCAATAAGAAAGAAGTAATTGCTTGTAGCGAAATGGCAACAATTACAATCCCTAACAATGAATACAATTTATCAAAGTCTTTATTTGGAACTACATCATCTAATAATATTTTACTTTGCCATGGCAATATTAAACCTGATAAACTTTTAACAACGATTAAAATTAATCCAATAAAAACCAAATTTCTTCTAGGCCAAATAATGGTTTTAAATGCTTTACCAATAGAAACTTTTTGTTTCTTTTTCTTTTTTTCTGATGATGTATGTAGATGTTGCATGTACTTTATTTTTAGTAAACTCTTTTAATAGCTAACCTCTTTTTGTCAAATGATATGCCACAACACAAAAGCATGACAGATTAACAAACTTTAAAAATGCTGTTACCTTTTTTATTATCAGTCGTCATAATAAAACACAAACCGTTATTATTATCCATGCTAAAAAAAGGAAAAACACTCATCTATGCTATTTGGATTGGCTTACTAATTACATTAGTAGTTGCATATATATTAAACCCGAATATTATTACAGCCGAATATCTGATTGCATTTATACAAAAATTTCAAAATGAAATGTTGTTGGTATATACCCTACTTACATTAATTAGAGGGTTCTTTTTAATTCCGAGTACTCCTTTTGTTATTGGTGGTGGCTTATTATTTCCAGATCAATTGTTGTTGGTTTTACTTATATCTATGGCGGGTGTATTATTCTCGGCTACCTCTTTATACTTTTTCTCTGATTTATTAGGATTTAGCACATATTTAGAAAAGAAATTCCCTTCGAAGATTCCGCAATGGAAAAAAAAGTTAGACACGCCAAAATCTACCTTATTGGTTGCAGGCTGGTCTATTTTCCCTTTTGTTCCAACAGATATTATCTGTTATGTTACCGGAATTTTAAAAACCCCTTTTAAAAATGTGCTTTTAGGCGTTTTTATTGGTGAAGCAATTTTGTGCAGTTTATATGTATATTTTGGAGCCGCAATTTTTAATTTAATCTAATCCAATGGTTTCTATTTAAGTTGAATCAACTTTATTTTATCTAATACAACCATAATACAATAGGTAAGATCAATTTCGTGCCATTTTACACCGCCAAAGTTTGCGTTACTACTATGTGCATGGTGGTTATTATGATACCCTTCTCCCATCATTAAAAAATCAAAAGGCAATAAGTTTTTTGAAGTATCGCTTACGTTGAAATTAACATACCCATAAATATGTGCAAACCAATTAATAATTACTCCATGAATTGGAGCCATTAAAAAAGCGACTGGTAAAAACAACCATTGCCACCAAGCAGTTGCAAAGACAGTAAAAAAACAAATGTATAAAGCTCCCCAAGTTAATCGAGAAATTCGAGAACTAGCAAACCTATCAAAACATTCCCATTGCGGTACGTTCTTGGTAAACTTTTCTTCAATAACAACACGTTTGGTATTGATATCTTGATATAAATTTTTAGTTCGCCACATCATGCTAAACAGATTCGCATCGTATTTAGGAGAGTGCGGATCTTTCTCAGTATCGGCATAGGCATGATGCATTCGATGCATAACCCCATACCCATAGGCACTTAAATAATTTGAACCTTGAGTTAACCAAGTTAAAAAGAAACATACTTTTTCTCCAAACTTTGACATTTTAAAAGATTGATGCGCGGAATATCTATGTAAAAAAAAGGTTTGAAAAAACAATCCTGAATACCATAAAACTATCATAAAGATTACTATCACCATTTGCTCATCATTTATATGAGCGCAAAGAACCAACCTTAATTTAAAATATGAAATGAACCCAAGTTAAGAAATTCGTTTTCTGATTCTACTTAATGCCTGAGCAGTAACACCAATGTAAGATGCAATATATTTTAAAGGAATTTTTTCTATGAGGTTTGGACGTTCTTTAAATAATTTTAAATAGCGTTCTTCTGCGGTTTCATTTAACAAGGATTGCTCTCTTTTAGACTTTATTAGAAAGAGTCTTTCAGAAGATAACCTCCCAATTCTATCTCCTATTTTTGTTTCACCATATACCTTTTGTAAATCGGCATAAGTAATACTCCACATGGTTACATTTGTCAATGTTTCTAAACTATATAGCGAAGGTTTTTGAATTAAAAAGGAATCATAAGCACTAACAAACTCGTTTTCAAAACAAAACCCAAACGTTACCTCTTTCGATGCTTCTTCATTTGGCATCAAAAAACGAACGATTCCTTTTTCTAAAAAAGAAATGTAGTTTTCAGTTTCACCTACATTCAAGAGTTTTATTCTTTTTCCAAATGTTCTCTTTTTAAGTTTAGAAATAAAAAATTCCCAATCGATATCTTCAATAGAAATTGATTTTTCCAAATATTTTCGAATCGTATCCATTTACATCCTTTTCTCAATAATATTTTCTACCACTTCTGGATTTAACAAGGTACTTGTATCTCCTAAATTACCCATATCATTATGAGCAATTTTACGCAATATACGTCTCATAATTTTTCCTGAACGCGTTTTTGGCAATCCTTCTGTAAATTGAATTTTATCCAACTTTGCAATAGGACCAATATGTTCTGTAATTATTTGATTGATTTCTTTTCTCAAATTATCTTGATCTCTTCCTTCTCCGGTTTCTTTTAACGTTACATAACCATATAGGGCACTTCCTTTAATATCATGTGGAAAACCTACAATAGCTGATTCTGCCACTGCTGGATGTTCATTGATCGCATCTTCAATAGGTGCGGTTCCTAAATTATGTCCTGAAACAATAATTACATCATCTACTCTACCTGTAATTCGATAGTATCCTACTTCATCCCTTAAGGCGCCATCACCGGTAAAATACATCTCTTCATAAGCTGAAAAATAGGTTTCTTTATAACGCTGGTGATTTCCCCAAATAGTTCTTGCAATACTTGGCCAAGGAAACTTGATACACAATCTTCCTTCTACTTGGTTTCCTTTTAATTCGTTTCCTTTTTCATCCATTAAAGCTGGTTGAATACCGATAAAAGGCAAGGTTGCATACGTTGGTTTTGTTGGTGTTACATACGGAATAGGCGTAATCATAATTCCCCCAGTTTCTGTTTGCCACCAAGTATCAATTATAGGGCTTTTCTTTTTCCCTATATTATCATTGTACCAATGCCATGCTTCTTCATTAATGGGTTCTCCAACAGAGCCTAATACTTTTAAGGAGGATAAATCATAGCGATCTACCAATTCAACACCTTGTTTTGCCAAGGCTCTAATAGCAGTTGGCGCTGTATAAAACTGATTCACTTTATGTTTTTGAACTACTTCCCAGAAGCGTCCAAAATCTGGATAACTTGGTACTCCTTCAAACAACACTGTTGTTGCTCCATTACAAAGGGGCCCATACACAATATAACTATGGCCCGTAATCCAGCCAATATCTGCCGTACACCAATACACATCATTTTCTCTATACTGAAACGCATTTTTAAATGTATAAGCTGTATACACCATATAACCAGCTGTTGTATGCACCATGCCTTTGGGCTTACCAGTAGAACCTGAGGTATATAGAATAAACAAAGGATCTTCTGCATCCATTATTTCTGCTTCACAAACCGTAGATGCGCTATCTAATAAAGGTTGTAACCATTGATCACGACCTTCTTTCATAACGATATCTGAGTTGATTCTTTTGGCTACCAGTACCGTTTCTACACCTGGGCAGCTTTCTAGGGCTTCATCTACAATTCCTTTTAAATCGATAGTTTTTGTACCTCGATAAGAACCATCCGAAGTAATGACCATTTTACAGTCCGAATCGTTAATTCTTGTAGACAAAGCTGTGGATGAGAACCCTGCAAATACAACCGAATGTATGGCACCAATTCTTGCACAAGCTAGTACAGAAATTGCCAATTCTGGAATCATTGGAACATAGATACACACCCGATCCCCTTTACCAACATTATTGGCTTTAAGCACATTGGCAAATTGATTTACTCTTTTGTGTAATTGATTATAGGTAATATGTTCTGCTGCATCGCCTGGATTGTTCGGTTCAAAAAGAATTGCCGTTTTATCGCCTCGTGTTGCCAAATGTCTATCAATACAATTTTCTGTGATGTTTAACTTTGCACCTTCAAACCATTTGACTTCAGGTTTTTTGAAATCCCAATCCAATACTTTATCCCACTTTTTTCTCCATACAAAATGCTCTTCAGCAATTTCTTCCCAAAAATTTTCTGGTTCTCTGATTGATTTTCTATAAACTTGATAGTATTCTTCTAAATGTTTGATGTGATAATTACTCATTAGACTGCAATGATTTAATAGTTGAATGATTCAATGAATCAATTATTTATACTCTTATTTTTTGATGTTAGAACCTACCATTATTTCTAATGATCTTGTGCTTTTCCTACACCAGAAGGAATTCTAATTGTTTCTACTAATTCTTGTACTTCTACTGGCGGATCTGGTGTAAACTTAGAAACAACAATTGCCACAACAAAATTGACTAGCATTGCTATGGTTCCAAAACCTTCTGGAGAAACTCCAAACCACCAATCTTCTTTTGATCCTCCACCAAACCAATCGAATTTAAATTTTAACATGTAAAAAAGCATCAAAACAATTCCGACTACCATTCCTGAAATGGCTCCTTCTTTATTCATTTTCTTATAAAAGATCCCCATGGTAATCGCCGGAAAAAACGAAGCAGCTGCCAATCCAAAGGCCAATGCCACTGTTGCAGCGACAAAATCTGGAGGATTGATTCCAAAATATCCAGCAATAATCACGGCAACAACTGCTGACAACCTTGCTGCTCTTAATTCTCCTTTTTCAGAAATCGTTGGTTTGATCATTTTTTTAATCAAATCGTGCGACACAGAGGCAGAAATCACCAATAACAATCCTGCTGCAGTAGACAGCGCTGCTGCTAATGCACCAGCAGCTACTAATGCAATTACCCAATTGGGTAAGTTTGCAATTTCTGGATTTGCCAATACCATAATATCTTTATCAATGGTCAATTCATTTCTTTTTGCATCTCCTACATATTGAATAATTCCATCTTTATTTTTATCATCAAAAACTAACAGACCTGTATCTTCCCAATTGGTAAACCATTGTGGCATTTTTTCATATTCAACATTGCTGACTGTTTCTATCAAATTGGTTCTAGAAAATAATGCAATTGCTGGTGCAGTTGTATATAACACGGCTATAAAAATTAACGCCCAAGCTGCTGATTTACGCGCATCACTCACTTTTTTCACTGTAAAAAACCGAACAATAACATGGGGTAGACCTGCTGTACCTACCATTAAAGCTGCTGTTATAAACAACATATCTAAGGTTGATTTACTTCCAGATGTATATTCATGAAAACCAAGATCTCTATGCAATCCATCTAATTTATCTAGAAGATAAACCCCATCAGTTCCTTTACTTCCAAAACCTATTTGCGGAATAGCAGTATCTGTCATCTGAATAGAAATAAAAATAGCTGGCACCATAAATGCAAAAATCAACACACAATATTGTGCTACTTGTGTATAGGTAATCCCTTTCATTCCTCCTAAAACGGCATAAAACAAAACGATTACCATTCCTATAAGTACCCCTGTATTGATCTCAACTTCTAAAAAACGAGAAAACACCAAACCTACGCCACGCATTTGTCCAGCGACATAGGTAAAAGAAACGATCAAGGCACAAAAAACTGCGACAGCTCTTGCTACATTAGAATAATAACGATCTCCAATAAAATCGGGCACTGTAAATTTCCCAAACTTTCGCAAATAGGGTGCTAATAATAATGCCAAAAGTACATAGCCACCTGTCCAACCCATTAGGTAAACAGAACCATCATATCCATTAAATGAAATGATACCTGCCATAGAAATAAATGATGCGGCTGACATCCAATCTGCTGCAGTTGCCAATCCGTTTGCTAACGGAGAAACACCACCGCCAGCAACATAAAAATCTTTTGTTGATGATGCTTTAGACCAAATAGCAATACCTATATATAAAGAAAAAGTTATTCCGACTAGAATCCATGTCCATACTTGTAATGTCATAGTTATTCGTTTACGTTATATTGTTTGTCTAATCGATTCATGAGTTTTATATACACTAAAATCAAAATCACAAACACATAAATAGCGCCTTGTTGCGCAAACCAAAACCCAAGTTTAAATCCACCTAAACGGATGGCATTTAACGCATCAACTAAAATAATTCCGAAGAGAAAGGAAACTGTAAACCAAATACTTAATAAAAGTACCAAATATTTTAAATTTGTTCGCCAATATTTTTTCAAGTCTTTTTGTTGTGACATATGCTCCAATTTAGATTTGATTTTTTGAAGTCTCTAAGCTACTAAATTAGAACTAAATTTTATGTTTTTTTCTCTGGATAACTATGAATCATCGACTGATTACATTTTCAATTCCAAAAACCGCCACAAATCCTAAAACAAAAATTATATTTGCTCATAATGAGCGATACAACATTTTTTGAACTTTTAGCTAACAACTGGCATATCATAAGCATCTTTTTTATGATATCTATGTTGTATTCTTCAGTTGGTTTCGGTGGGGGATCCAGTTATTTGGCCGTGTTGGCTTTTACAGGAATTGCGTATGTTCAAATAAGGTCTACTTCCCTACTCTGTAATATTGTGGTGGTTACTGGCAATGTTTTTCTCTTTTACAAACTTGGCTTGTATACCTGGAAAAAAATAGCACCGCTGGTTTTATTTAGTGTTCCTTTTGCTTTTATAGGTGGCTATTTAAAAATCAATCAGACTTTCTTTTTTATTCTACTTGGATGCATTTTATTGTTTGCCTCGATTACCATGTGGATTTCTAAAAAGATTGTATCTACAGAACAGAGTTCTCAAAACCTAAATATCAGTAAAAATGCTAGTTATGGTAGCATTATTGGTTTTATTTCTGGAATGGTTGGTATTGGTGGAGGTATTTTTCTTGCTCCTTTATTGCACTTAACAAAATGGGACGGACCTAAAAAAATTGCAGCAACATCCAGTTTGTTTATTTTAGTAAACTCAATTTCTGGCTTGGTTGGTCAATATTTTAATCCAGAGTTCTCGATCAATTGGGAAATCACATCTGTACTATTAGCAACTGTTTTTATTGGTGGCCAAATTGGAAGTAGATTGAGTAGTAAATTCTTTACTGCTATTCAACTAAAAAAGGCAACCGCTATATTGATTGCCTTTGTAAGTATTAAGATATTGTGGAACTATTTATTCTAACTACAACCTGGTTGCTCTCATTTCTCTTCCTCCTTGAAATAAGGTTAAGCTCGTAACTCCTCCTGCATCATCTTTATGAAATTTCACACTTGCTTGTACAACTTTCAAAAAAAACTCAGTCTTGCTTTCTGCAAATAATTCAAATTGTGGTTGTCCTGTAGCTTGTGCAAACAATCGATTTCCTTTTGTACTTATTCTAAGTACAAAGTTTGGCTGCAATTCGTAATCACCTATATATGAATTCAAAATTGTTGTAGAAACTGAAATCGCTTTCTTTTCTTTAGCAGCTTTCTTTGCTGTTGCGATGCCTTTCTCTTTGTTTATTCTGTTTTTGAAAACGGCTATTTTTTTTCCGCCTTTTATTAAAAAGTCATAGGCTATAAATCCATCTTCAAAAGAAAAATTAGTAGGAGATGTCGGATGAATTTTAAACTTCTGAGGACTTCCTTCTCTTTGGCTATATAGCTGTCCATCTTTTAGTGATATAAAACGAATTACATCATTATCAAATTGATATGCATTCACCCATTTATTCAATTGTTTGCTTGTTAAGCTTATTTTTATATCTGAATTAAAAATAGGTTTATCTATCGCCAAAGCTGCAATTTCTAACGCAATATTTGTTGGCGATTTACATCCACAGTTAGAAAATAAAATTACATACACATCTTTACTAGGTACATAAACCCCCATAGATAAATAGCCTGGAATTGCACCACCATGTTCTATTGTAGGAACATCATTAATTTCATTTAAGCTCCATCCATACCCGTAATTTATTTTTTTTCCATTTTTTAATGTATAGTTAGTATATGCCTTATCAATAGTTTCTTTTTTTATAAACGTATTGTTTGTTATTGCATTTTGCCATTTTAACATATCATCTACAGAAGACATTATAGAACCAGCCGCAAACGGCAAGGTCAAACTAATATATTGAGCATTCGAATACTCATCCCTTTTTTGATATCCTGAAGCTCTATTTTTAATCAATTTGGTATGACTTCCATAATAAGAAGAGTTCATCTGGATTTTCTTAAAGATCTTTTCATCAATAAATTTAGGATAACTCATTCCACTAACTTTTTCTATGATATACCCTAATAAAAAGAACCCCGAATTGTTATATTTATACTTTTCTCCTGGCTCAAAATCTAATGGTTCATTTTTAAAAAAATCAATAAATTTCAAAGGTGATTCATCTTTTGTCATTACATTTCCAAAACGCTGCATTGACGTGTAACTTTTAATTCCAGAAGTATGGGTTAATAAATGATGAACTGTAATTACTTTTCCATTTACAGGATAATCTGGAATAAATTTTGTGATTTCATCTTCTAAACTTAATTTCCCTTCTTCTAATAGCATCAGTATAGAAACTGCCGTAAATTGTTTCGTAATAGAACCAACTTCAAACACATTATCTGAAGTCATATCTACGCCTAATTCTAAATTTGCCTTTCCAAATGCCTTTCTATAAATTACTTTTCCTTTTTTTGATACCAGAGCAGAAACTCCTGTTCCATTACTTTTAAACTGAGCATGTAATATTTCATCTATATTAGATTCTAAACTTTGAGCATTATTTTTTAATGGAATAAAAAATAAAATGGTTAAGATCACTAAAAGCTTAAGTTGAGATTGTTTCTTCATCGTGTATCGTTTTATATTGATTAATTGTTTGACGGTCGGATTAATAATTAGTTACAATAAAACTCTATTATAGGTTCCAATAAACCATAATGAAATGGCTAAACTCAATAATAATTTAGATCCTAAGTTAATTATTATTTATGTCACTTTAAAATTTAACATTAATTATGAAGGCACATTCCATTTTCCCTGCACAGAAAAAAGGCAACCGCTATATTGATTGCCTTTGTAAGTATATTAAAATATTGTGGAATTATTTATTCTAACTACAACCTTGTTGCGGTCATTTCCCTCCCATTTTTATACAATGTAAGTCCAGTTACAGCACCAGATTTGTCTATGTTAAATTCTATTTCTGCGTCAATTCTTTCTAAGTAAAACCTTGTATTCGATATTGGCGTAAATCCAGCTTTGGTTTGGCCAGTTGGCTCACCAAATAATTGATTATCCTCTAAGGTAATTACTACATCTCTTCCTGGTCTTACACCATAGGTTCCTACGTAGCTTTTTAAAATTCCTACTGGTACCTTAATTTCTTTTTTCTCTACTTTAGTTGTCGTTGTTGTTGATGCGTTTCCTTGAGCAAAACTAGCATTTACACCAAAACAAATGCATGCTACAAATAGCATCATTTGAATTGTTTTTTTTGTTTTCATATAGATATGTTTTTTAAATTATACGGTTTAGACGACAGCCTAGTGTATTTAGTTACAAAAAAAGGCAACCATTTTAATGGTTGCCTTTTAAATTTTTAGAATATTCGTTTTAGTCTTTACTTACAAACATTTCTTGGACTTGTTGAAAAAATAAAAATCCAGCCGTTTCTCCTTGTATTCTTTTACATAAAGTCAATTTCTAACCCCACAACTTTTAACAATAAATCGTTACTTCCAATTACTTTAACTTTGGTCTGAACCCCACTTTTTTATCATGCTATTATTCCATTTCTAAATTATCCAATTCAATTTGATAATCATGTTGTAAGTCTTCGTGTAGTGTTGTTATTCCTTTTTTGATCAATAAAACTTGTCTATCAAAGGTATTTACGAGCCTTGCGCTCTTTTTAATTGATGGTCTAAACTCTTTTAACTTTGTACAGAAATACAATAGTAATTCTACTTCTGTCTCTTTGTTTTGAGAATATCTAATAAATTTTTTCGTGAGTGTCAATATCTTTCGAGTACTCTTTCTAATATAGAAATAACTCTTGGTATTTATCTGTTCAAACAGTGCATCCATCTGTTCTTTTACACTTTCAATATACCCTTCTTCATTATCCGATTCAAAAAGCAAATAGGTTAAAAGCTCTTTATTCTCTTTTTTAAATTTTGACAAGCGTAAACACAGTGCTATCAACTCATAAGAATTCTTATGAGATAATTCGTCCTTTATTTTTTTTACCGTGACTGCTTTCATGAAACAACAATTAATCTTGTAATTCTAAAGTAACCAAATATCCACAATGATCAGAAGCAATGGTATCGCAAATTGTTTCTCTACGGATCACTTTCCATTTTTTTCTTGGATAAAACAATACATAGTCTATTTTTTTTGCCGGGTTATCTGAAGGAAATGTTTTTTTAGGGTTTGTTTTTTTATACGACGCTTTCCAATAACTTTCTAGAATATTGATGCTTCTAGTATTTGGAACATCGTTTAAATCACCCGATAAAATGGTCGGGTATTTATTTTCAGAAAACACCTTATTAAGCGCTGTTGCTTGAGAAACTCTATCTGTATCAATTTCTAAATGATCTAAATGCGTCCCAATAAAAGAAATGGTATCTCCAGATTTTAAAACGGTTGTTACTTCTAAAGCTGCGCGTGGCTCATTTCCTTTTGTAAATGGCAAGGCAATATTTCTGGTTGATAAAAAAGAATACTTAGATAAAATACCTTCTCCATATTCACCACCATCATAATACATTGCTCTTCCAAAAACAGAAGCCATTTTTGTTCGAATTCCTAACTCGGTTGGTAAATCGTACTTTTTTGCTCTATTCGTTTTAAAATCTACTTCTTGCAAGGAAACAAAATCTGCATCTGCTTTATTGATAACATTGGCTATGATATCTAAATCAAAACTACCGTTGGTGGTAGCACCATGTAATATATTAAAAGACAAAACTTTTACAAGTTTGTTTTTTTGTTTCGTGTGTTGTCCAAAAATTAGACCACTCAAAAAAAACAACCCTATAAAAGCTTTGCTATGTTTTTTTGCAAACATTTAATGTTCGCTGGCTATTTCTACCATTTCATTTACATCAGCATCGTAGTCTATTCCTTCAACTTTAAATCCAAATAAATTAAAGAAATCTGCACTATATCCTGCTAAATCGCCAATCTCTGACAAATTTTCTGTCGATGCTGTTTTCCATAATTCAGCAACCTCAGCTTGAACATCTTCACGCATTTCCCAGTCGTCAATTCGGATTCTTCCATTTGTATCTAAGGCTAAATCACTTCCAAATAAACGTTCGCTATACAATCGTTGAATTTGCTCGATACACCCTTCATGAATTCCTTTTTCTTTCATTATTTTATACAATAAAGAAATGTATAATGGAATCACTGGGATTGCAGAACTTGCTTGTGTAACCAATGCTTTATTTACAGAAACATAGGCGTTACCACCTATTGACTTTAAATCGTCTGTTATTGTAAAAGCAGTTGCTTCTAAATGGTCTTTTGCAGCTCCAATAGTTCCTTTTCTATACACGGCTTCTGTTAAAGAGGGGCCAATGTACGAATAAGCAACAGTTGTTGCTCCTTCAGACAATAGGTTTTCAGACTGCAATGCATCCATCCACATTTTCCAATCTTCTCCACCCATTACGGCAACAGTATTTGGAATATCTTCTCCTTCTGCAGGATTGATTGAAATTTCGGTAACATTTCCTGTATGGAAATCTACTGTTTTATTTGAAAAAACACCGCCAATTGGTTTTAAAACCGACTTATAACGAGTTCCTGTATCTGGATGTGTTCTAACGGGTGAAGCCAAACTATAAATAACCAAATCAATTTGACCTAGGTCTTCTTTGATCATGTCTAAAGTTTTACGTTTAATCTCGTTAGAAAACGCATCACCGTTGATACTCTTTGCATATAAACCTGCTTTATGAGCATGTTTTTCAAAAGCTGCAGTATTATAATATCCTGCTGATCCCGTTTTTCCTGGTTTAGATGGCTTGTCAAAAAACACACCAATGGTAGCAGCATCAGATCCGAAAGCACTAGAAATTCTAGATGCCAACCCAAATCCTGTAGAAGAACCAATTACCAACACTTTTTTAGCGCCATTAATTGCTCCTTTAGATTTTACATACTCTATTTGATTGATTACATTTTGCTCACACCCTACTGGATGCGATGTTAAACAAATGAATCCTCTTGTTCTTGGTTCTATAATCATGATTTGGTTGTTTTATTTTTTTTATTTAGAAGTTAAAAACTCCGTCACATTCTTTTCGATACGAGCCAATACATCTCCCGTTTTTGCCTTCACAAATACTTCTCCTGTGATTTGCTCGTACAATTCTATATATCTATTCGAAATTTCGATGATTTTCTCATCAGACATTTCAGGAATTTGTTGTCCTTTCAATCCTTGAAATCCATTTTCAATTAACCATTGTCTAACAAATTCTTTAGACAATTGTTTTTGTCTTTCTCCATTTTCTTGACGTTCTGTATAGCCTTCGGCATAAAAATAACGAGATGAATCTGGTGTATGAATTTCATCAATTAATACAATTTGGCCATCATTCGTTTTTCCAAATTCATACTTTGTATCTACTAGTATCAGTCCACGCTTTGCAGCAATTTCAGTTCCTCTTTGAAACAAGGCTCTGGTATAATTTTCTAAAACAATATAATCCTCTTCAGAAACTACATTGTTTGCTAAAATAGCTTCACGCGTAATATCTTCATCATGATCACCATTTTCTGCTTTGGTAGAGGGGGTTATAATTGGTGTAGGAAATTTATCATTCTCTTGCATTCCGTCTGCCATCTCTACACCACATAAAACTCTTTTACCAGCTTTATACTCACGCGCTGCATGCCCAGACATATAACCACGAATCACCATTTCTACCTTAAAAGGAGAACATAAGTGTCCAATTGCTACATTTTCATCTGGATTTGCTACCAACCAATTCGGAACAATATCAGCAGTAGCATGCATCATTTTTGTAGCAATCTGATTTAATATTTGGCCTTTAAAAGGAATTTGACTTGGTAAAATCACATCAAAAGCAGACAATCTATCAGAAGCAATCATTACTAATACTTCATCATTGATATTATATACTTCTCTTACCTTACCTTTATAAACCGATTTTTGGTTCGGAAATTGAAAGTTTGTTTCGTTAATTGTATTCATTATAGTTGTGTTGTTGTTGCCTGCAAAAGTACTCTAAAGACTATTGATTTACAACAAAAAAATCACTCAGTTTCTATGCTTTTATAAGCTGATATAATTCGTTTTACCAGACGATGTCTTACCACATCTTTATCGTCTAAATATACGTGTGCGATGCCTTCTATATCTTTTAAAGCCAATAAAGACTCTTTCAAACCCGAGACTTGTTTTCTAGGCAAATCTATTTGACCCGGATCACCAGTAACAATAAACTTCGCGTTTTTCCCCATTCTGGTTAAAAACATTTTCATCTGATTATGTGTTGTGTTTTGTGCTTCATCTAAAATAACAAAAGCATTGTCTAGTGTTCTACCGCGCATAAATGCCAAAGGAGCTATTTGTATAACGCCTTTTTCTAAATGAGATTCCAATCGTTCGTGTGGGATCATGTCTCGTAATGCATCATATAATGGTTGCATATATGGATCCAGTTTTTCTTTTAAATCTCCAGGCAAAAACCCAAGGTTCTCACCAGATTCAACTGCAGGTCTGGTTAAGATGATACGTCTTACTTCTTTTTCTTTCAAGGCCTTCACAGCTATAGCAACTGCAGTATATGTCTTTCCTGTACCAGCTGGACCAACCGCAAAAAGCATGTCATTCTTCCCCATCAAAGTAACCATTTTACGTTGGTTAAGTGTCTGAGGTTTTATCAACTTTCCATTAACACCATGCAGTAATACATCTTTAGCAATAGATCCAGATTTTAGTTCTTTCCCCGTTTCGGTAATAATGCGTTCAATACTGTTTTCGTCTAACTTATTGTATCTGTTAAAATACTTAATTAGCATCTCAAATCGTTTTTCAAACTCATCTAAAATGTCAGATTCTCCATAGATTTTAAGGGTAGCCCCTCTGGAGACTATTTTAATCTTTGGGAAATATTTTTTCAATAAAGAAATAGTACTGTTTTGAGTTCCAAAAAATTCATTTGGATCAATGTCTGTAAGTTCAATAATTCTCTCTGTCAAATGATTCTGTTTTAATGAGTTAACAAGCTTGGCTATTAAAATTATGCATATAAATAAAAACGAGATAAATTCTATCTCGTAATTCTTAAGAAAATTACGGATAAATTTCTAGAATTGATTAGCTTTGTGGTAAATTTTTATCAATTTTTAAACAACTAATCAACAGGTCGTTTTTACATGTCTTTAATTACTTTAACAACAGATTTCGGAACTAAAGACCACTTTGTAGGCGCTGTTAAAGGTGCCATCTACTCAGAATTGCCGGATGCGAAGATTGTCGATATTACCCACGAAGTTTCTCCCTTTAACATTACAGAAACTGCATATATCTTAAAGAATTCTTACAAAAGCTTCCCAGATAAGAGCATTCATATTGTTGGTGTAGATTCTGAATTAAGTTCAGAAAACAAACATATTGCCTTGTTATTAGACAATCATTATTTTATTTGTCCTGATAATGGATTGATATCTATGATTGCTTCTGAAATAAATCCAACACAAATTGTAGAGATTAACATTCATGATAGAATAGAGAGCAGTTTCCCTGTATTAGATGTCTTTGTGCAAGTTGCTTGCTTTATTGCTCGTGGAGGGAATTTGGGCGTTATAGGAAAAGAAATTCAGTCGTATAAGCAAATGACCGAAATTCAACCTAAAATTGACGCTACTCAATCTCAGATTTTTGGGAGTGTTATTTATATTGATAATTATGGAAATGTAATTAGCAACATCAGTAAGAAGCTTTTTACCGAAATTGGTAAAGGCAGAAACTACAGAATTAAAGCGAGACGGTATACTTTTAATAAAATACAACAGAAATACAACGACATTATCAATTATGATATCGATGAAGATCGCAAACATTATGATGGAAATAAATTAGCAATATTCAACTCCGCTGAGTTTTTAGAAATTGCCATTTACAGAAGTAATTTAGAAACGGTTGGTGGGGCTTCCACTCTTTTAGGTCTGAGTTATAGGGATAGTATTACAGTCGAATTTTATTAATTGAATTTTATGTTTGTACGAATTGTAAAAATGGGGTTTCACGAAGAGCATATTGCTACTTTTCTTTCAACCTTTAATGCAAAAAAAGAAGACATTAGAAATACAAAAGGTTGTCAATTATTAGAATTATATAGAGACAAAACCAACCCAACTATTTTCTTCACCTATAGTTACTGGGAAACAGAACAAGATTTAGAAAACTACAGAAATTCAACATTATTTAAAGGGGTTTGGGCTCAAACAAAAATACTATTCAATCAAAAACCAGAAGCTTGGAGTGTAGACAAGGAGATGGTCTTATCATAAAAATTATAAACAACAATAATAAATTATAAATGCAAGAATTTTCTTTTACAGATTTCCCAGAATTAACTACTGAACGTTTAGTATTACGTCAATTAACTTTTGACGACAAAAAAGCAATTTTCAGATTGCGCTCGAACAAAGAAATTAATGAACTTATAGAAAGAGAAACTCCAAAAAACTTGAATCAAGCGGAGGGATTTATTCAGACGTGCTTAGATGAGTTTGAAAATGGAAACCGTGTTTTTTGGGCAATGGTATTAGAAGATTCAAATCAATTGATTGGAACCATTGTTTTACACAAAGTAGATTTAGAAAACAACTATGCAGAAATTGGGTATGAAGTGAATCCAGATTTCCAAGATGAAGGATACATGAGTGAAGCTATGAAAGTTGTTTTAGATTTCGGAATTATGTCTATGAATTTAAAAACGATAGAAGCGTATACACATCATAATAATACCGCATCTATTGCGTTAATAGAAAAGTTCCTTTTTGTGTTACAACCAGAAAGAAAAGATGAAGCGATTGAAGACAATCGCATTTATAAGTTTGGAAGTTAATTTTTGATCAAAAATAAAAACACATAAACAACTTATGTTTCCAATATTAAAGAAAGAGTTCAATTCCTTTTTTGCATCTCCAATTGCCTATTTGGTTATTGGAGTGTTTTTATTGGTGAACGGATTGTTTTTATGGGTTTTCAAAGATGATTTAAACATTTTAAATGCTGGTTTTGCAGATTTAAATAGCTTCTTTTTGCTAGCTCCCTGGATTTTACTTTTTCTAATTCCTGCAATCACTATGAAGAGTTTTTCTGATGAATTACATAGTGGTACCATTGAAACATTAAAAACAAAACCAGTTACAGATTGGCAAATAGTTTTAGGAAAGTTCTCTGCATCCTTAGTGCTCATTGTTGTTGCTTTAGCGCCAACACTAACCTATGCATATACTATTTTACAATTAGGGAACCCAATTGGAAACCTAGATATGGGAACCACAATAGGTTCATATATTGGCCTACTATTTTTAGCCGCTACCTATACTTCTATAGGTCTATTTACTTCAACATTTTCTAAGAATCAAATTGTTGCTTTTATTTTAGGTGTATTCATCACCTTCTTTTTGTTTTACGGGTTTGATGCCATTGCAAGTTTATTTTCGAATAGCTACTCAGTACAGTTATTTGGAATTAACGAACATTTTAAAAGCATTAGTAGAGGTGTAATTGACACAAGAGATGTTCTCTATTTTATTTCTGTTACTAGTTTCTTTTTATTACTAACTAAAAACCAGTTACGTAATGCCTAAGAGTTTTAACACCATTGCAAAATTAGTAATCGCTTTATTACTGATAAATTTTTTAGGAAATCAATACTACAAACGTATCGATTTAACACATGACAATCGGTATACCTTAAAAGAAACATCAAAAAGCATTGTTAACGCACTCAAATTCCCATTAGTTGTAAAAGTATATTTACAAGGAGAATTCCCAGCAGAATTTAAGCGTTTACAAGTAGAAACAAAACAGTTTTTAGAAGAATTAAGAGCAGAAAACTCCAATTTAAAAATTCAATTTATCAATCCTGATTCTTTTAGAGAACCCCTGATCAAGAAAGGAATGACTCCTAGTAGATTAACTGTCGAAGAAAACGGAACTTTATCAGAAGCCATCATCTTTCCCTGGGCAGAAATTGTATATCGAAACAATGTTACGTTGGTTAATTTATTACCCAATTCTAATGCTACAACACAAGATGAACAATTACAATTTGCTATTGAAAGTTTAGAATATTCATTTGCCTCTGCAATGCATACTATTAGCAGAAAAACGAGACAAAAAATTGCCATCATTTCTGGAAACGGAGAATTACAAGATTTAGAATTGTACAGTTTTTTAAGTGAAGTAAAAGACAAGTACAGCCTAGCAAAATTCACATTAGACTCTGTAGCAACAAACCCACAACAAACACTTAAAGATTTGACAAACTTTGATTTGGCAATCATTGTAAAACCAACAATAAAGTTTTCTGACAATGAAAAATTCACATTAGATCAATTCATTGCAAATGGCGGAAAAACTTTGTGGATGATTGACAATGTACAAGCGGATCAAGACAGTTTACTGCAAACTGGTAAAATGTTAACCTATCCTAGAGATTTGAATCTTACGGATCTATTATTCGCCTATGGAGTACGAATCAACACAAGCCTTGTAAAAGATTTATATGCCGCTAAAATTCCGTTGGCAACGGGGAACGTTGGTGATAAAACACAGTTTCAAAACCTACCTTGGTTCTTTCATCCATTGGTAAATGGAAATCTGAATCACCCAATTACAAAAAACATTCGCCCGGTTCGATTACAGTATACAACACAGATTGACACCTTAAAAAACGACATTAAAAAGACACCTTTATTAGCAACTTCTCTATTATCTGCAAAAATGGGAACTCCAATTTTTGTTGATTTAAAAAGTATTGCTGATGCCCCGAATCAGAATCAATTTACAAGCGGAAATCAATTAACAGCGGTATTATTAGAGGGTGCATTTAAATCGGCTTATAAAAACAGAGTTAAACCCTTTAACACTACTATTTACAAAGAAAAAAGTAGCCTAAATAAAATGGTCGTTATTGCCGATGGAGATATTGGAAGAAACCAACTCTTAAAAGGAAAACCATACGATCTATCTCGGGATAAATGGACACAAGAAACATTTGGAAATAAAGAGTTTTTACTAAACACTGTTGATTATTTATTAGATGATAACGGCATCATCAACTTACGTAATAAATCACTTAAAATAAACCTATTAGACAAGAAAAAAGCTTTTAAAGAACGTACTTTTTGGCAACTTTTTAATATTGTTCTGCCAGTAGTACTTTTGGTCGTTTTTGGAGTTGTTTTTAATTATTTAAGAAGAAGGAAATACGCTTAAATATTTAATAAATCTGAATGCTTAAAAGTAAAATTAAATGTCTTTTTTAACTTCTCACTACAAATTATTTTCATTTGCACTGGCTGATTTTCCTCAAACATTGGCGTTTCAAGCCCCAATTTAAATGTTGCATTAGTGTAAAAATCTCTTCTTGTTGGATGCGAATCTACACATCCATTGAATACTTGAGTTCCGATTCCTTTTTCTAGTACTCTGTGAATAATATCGATACAATCTTCCTGATGAATCATATTGACAACGCCTTCTGGGTTTTTAATGATTCGTCCACTTTTAAAGAAGTTCCCTGGATTTCGATGCTTGCCAAACAAGCCTCCAAAACGAAGAATGGTCGTGTCAAATCTTGTGTTTTTTAAAAATAATTTCTCTATGAATGCTAAGGGTGTCTCCAGCGTTTTATCTGTTTCTTTTAGTACATTTTCTGAAGCTGGATACACAGAAGTAGCGCTAATAAAAAGTACTTTTTTAATGAAAGCTTTCTCTATTTGATAAATTAAGTTTTGAAAACCTTCACTATTTTTTGAAGGTATAGCAATTACTAAAACATCAGCACTTAGAAAGTCTGTATCTATCGTTTGTTCCTTGTCAATATCTACTAAAAAAGGCGTGATTTTTTTGGACTGCAAAAGCGTTCTTTTTTCAGCCGATCTAATAGCGCCTTTCACCATAAAACCTTGCTCGACTAAATAAGTAGCTAATGGCAGCCCTAGCCATCCACATCCTAAAACACTTATGATCGTTTTTTTAACTTGCATTAACAACTTTCATCACAACAGTTATCATCCTTTACCCACTTACAAGATACAACCGCTAATAAAGCCCCTAAAATTGGTGCAGCCATGTACAGCCATAAATGCTCATAATGACCAGAAACAATTGCTGGCCCAATAGATCGAGCAGGATTCATTGAGGCCTTAGTCATTGGTCCTGCAAACATTGCTTCCAACAAAACAACACCACCAATTGCTATTCCTGCCATAGTTCCTATTTCTTTACTTCCCGTAGAAACATTGATAATTACCAACATCAAAAAGAACGTCAATAATAATTCCAACACAAAAGCACGCCACATATCCAAGGTCGGAATTGTAGCTCCATAGAATTCACTTTCGGGAAAAAGATATAATAAAATTAAACTTGCTGTTAATGCACCCAAAATTTGAATCGCTATGTATTTAGGAACTTCTTTCCAAGGGAATTTTTTTGCATAGGCAAACCCAATGGTAACCGCAGGATTAAAATGCGCACCAGAAATCTCTCCAAAAGCATAAATCATAGCCATAACAATCAAGCCCCAAGTAATTGCGACTCCAACATGCGTCACATCACCCCCAGTAATTTCATTAATTGTCATGGCCCCAGTACCACAAAAAACTAATGAAAAAGTTCCAATAAACTCAGAAATATATTTTTTCATCTATGCGTGTTAAATTTCGCCAAAGATACAATCTCTATGATTAAGGAATCGTTATTTATTTAAAGATGATTCATTTTTAATAGCACAAATTGTAACATTTAAGTTATCTTATCGTCGTTTATTTAAATTACAGAACTAATTATAAGCCCCATATGAAACAGTTAAAACCAATTGTCTTAAGTTTCCTATTACTTGCATCCCTTTTTGCATCGTTTAAAATGTATAAAAGCGAACAATTACAACAGCAGCATAAAAATGATTTGATAGAATTATCTAGTGTTGAATACGGGCTCTTAAACGTTGACAAATGGGAAAATCTTCTGGCGGGTATCATCTCCAGTAAGCTGAAAGATTTTAATACCGCAGAAATAGATAATGAGGACATGAAAAAAAATGTTTCGGCCTTGTTAAAAACCTTGATAGATGATTATGAGAAAACCACAAAGAAAAAAAATTCTGGAGGCCTTTTTTCTTCCGTAACAAACTCATTATATGCATCTGCTTTTGATGGCATACGAGAAGACATCCCAATGCTTGCAGACAAAGTAATGGTATTTTTAGATGTTTCAAACAATACTGAAGGAATTAAAGAGTTTATTGTTGTTCTTTTAAAAAAATATACTGAAGGGACTTTTGAAAGCACAGATTACTCTAAAGTAGATGCTATAGTTCAGAAATACGAAGGGGAAACAAGTAACAACACTGTAACTATTTTACATCAAAAATTACAAGAAGAAACCAACGCAAATCAACCGTACAAAATAGTTTTAACAATCGCATTTTTAGGCTTTATTTGTATATTCTTCTTTTTAAAGAATATTTCTAAAACCGATTACTTACTAGGGATTTCTTTTAGTTTTTTACTCTTATTTTTAGGAATTACGTTGCCAATGATAGAAATTGACGCCCGTATTTCTGAAATGAGTTTTTCTTTTTTAAACGAAATCATTATCTTTAAAGATCAAGTCTTATTTTATAAAAGTAAAAGTATTTATGAGGTAGTAACCTTAATGATGTCTCAACATAAATTTGATTTAATTGCTGTGGGTAGTTTAATCTTCTTATTTAGTGTCTTGTTCCCAATCACCAAATTAATCTCATCAATAGCCTACCTATCAAATAAAAAATTAAAGGAAAGTAAGGTCATACAGTTCTTTATTTTTAAAACGGGTAAATGGTCTATGGCAGATGTGTTTGTAATTGCAATTATCATGGCATTTATTGGCTTTGAAGGAATTGTTACAGATCAACTTAGTCATTTAAAAAACGCATATGAATCTGTAGAAATTTTAACCACCAATAATTCTAGTGTTCTTTTTGGGTTCTTTTCTTTTACTGCTTTTGTTATTGTAAGCATTGCCATTTCTCACAGAATACATAAAGAAAGGGAATTGCTAAAAAACCTTGACTAAAGGGTTCAAAACAGTATATAAAAGTGCCATTATTAATCTCATGTAAACTTCGATGAATTAACTTCTTTATGGGCAATGCTCTTCGATTAAAACGATTAATAAGTCATCCTTTTTGACTACTTTTAGTCTTTAATCTAAAAATTCACACAAATGAAAACGATGACTTGCCAACAATTAGGAGGCGCATGTTCTATTACTTTTAGCGCGAATACCTTTGAAGAAATTGCTGAACTAAGTAAGCAACACGGAATGGAAATGTTTCAAAAACAAGATGCTGCTCATTTACAAGCAATGGAAAAAATGCAACAATTAATGCAATCTCCAGAAGCAATGCAACAATGGTTTAACAACAAACGAGAAGAGTTTGATGGATTGTCAGAAGGCAAGTAGCGCATGTCCAACGTATTAAAATTTAGTATCTATAACGCGATAATTGGCCTGATAATTGGCCTCTATATTGCTCTCAGTTCTGGCGGAGGCGAGTATATGACCTTTATATTTAATGCGCCAATTTCTATATTTTTTTGTGGATATTTATTTTGGAAATTATTCATCAATAAAAAATATTTCAACAGAAATGAGAAGCTTATTGTAATTGGACTTTCAACGGGAATAATTTCTCATTTTTTATGTTGGATATTACTCTTACTAGAAACCACAATCTATAACAGGTCTTTTAGTGAAATTGCTAATTTAGAGTCCCATTCATCAGATTATTTGTACGGTATTTTATTGATGTCAGGATTAAGTCTATTCATTTTTGGTTGGATTACAGTTACTTGTTCTATAGCGATTGGCTATTGGGTAGATAGAAACAATAAAAACAAAGGGAATTATCTTTTCACCTCTCAACGATTAGGATTTAGACAATGGTCTTTAGATGATTTGGATGCATTTTTTTTATTAAATTCTAACGATGAGGTAATGGAACACTTTCCAAAAACGTTGACAAGAGAAGAAACCAAAGCATACATCGTCAGATTACAAGGACATTATAAAGAATATGGGCATTGCTATTACGCCACTGAAATAAAAGAAACTGGAGAATTCATAGGATTTATTGGGTTGGCTTATCAAGATTTCGAATCTGATTTCACACCTAATGTAGATATAGGATGGAGACTTAAAAAACCTGCATGGGGAAAAGGATATGCTACAGAAGGCGCTACAAAATGTTTAGACATTGCGTTTAATCAACTGCATTTAAATACAGTAATTTCAACCTGTACATTAGGGAATAAAGGCTCTGAAAAAGTAATGCTAAAGATTGGCATGCAGAAAATCAGTGAATTTAAACATCCAAAGTTAAAAGAGTATCCTGAAATGCAACCATGTCTACTTTATGAAATAAAGAGATAAAAACACTCCTTATTTTTTAGACATATATTTAACCTCTAAAGAAATCATTAGAATAGTCGAATTAACAACCAATCAAAACTTATGAAAAAAACACTTTTTATAGCTCTTTTACTAATAAACCTTGGTGTGTTTTCTCAAAAAAAACCAAATATTTTATTTATTATTTCTGATGATTTAACAACCACTGCCGTATCTGCTTATGAGAACAAGGTTTCTTCAACTCCAAATATAGATCAATTAGCTTCAGAAGGAACGCTATACACAAAAGCTTACAGCCAATATCCAGTTTGCGGGCCATCACGAGCTTCTTTTTTAACGGGATACTACCCAAGTGCTACTAAAACTTATGGGTATGTAAGTGGGCGAAAAAACATTGGAGAAAATAGGAAAACATGGCCGCAACTATTTAAAGAAAATGGATACTATACAGCACGCGTTAGTAAAATATATCATATGGGAGTTCCTATCGATATTGAAACTGGCTCTAACGGCGCCGATGATAAAGCTTCTTGGACAGAACGATTTAATAGTAAAGGTCCAGAATGGAAAGCATTAGGTGAAGCAGAATTAGTTCAAGGAAACCCTGATGGAAAAATTGAAAGAAAAGGTGGAAATGTAATGACTACAGTAAAAGCTGAAGGAGATGACTTGGTCCATTCAGACGGAAAAACAGCTGAAAAAGCAGTAGCGCTAATTAAAAAACACAAAGCCAAACCTTTCTTTTTAGCAGTTGGTTTTGTTAGACCACATGTACCATTTGTAGCACCAAAACCGTATTTTAAGCCATATCCATATAAAAATATAAAACTACCAAAAAAGGTAAAAGACGACTGGGTAGATATTCCAAAAAGAGGAATTAATTATGTGACCAGCAAAAATGGTCAAATGTCAATTACCCAACAGAAAAAAGCGATTGCGTCATATTATGCTTCTGTTTCTTACATGGATACTCAAGTAGGAAAAGTATTGAAAGCATTAAAAGATGAAGGTTTGGAAGATAATACAATCATAATTTTCACTTCAGATCATGGGTTTCATCTTGGGGAACATGATTTTTGGATGAAAGTGAGTTTACACGAAGAATCTGTTCGAGTTCCTTTAATTATTAAAGCTCCAGGTAAAAAACCAGCTGTGTGCAATTCACTTGTTGAACTATTGGATCTATATCCAACAATTTCTGAATTAGCGGGTTTAAAAACATCCAAACATATTCAAGGAAAAAGCTTAGCACAAACTTTTGATAATCCAATTCATAATGTACGAGAAATGGCCTTTAGTGTAACCCAACAAGGCAATACATTTTTGCTACGGACACATAAATGGGCATATATACAATATAATGAAGATGCTTCATTAGGTGTTGAGTTATTTGATATGATAAAAGACCCAAAACAGTTTACTAACTTAGCAAAAAAACCAAAATACACTAAAATTGTTTCCTCTTTTCAAAAGAAATTAACCCAAAAATTAAAAGAAGTTAGAGACAATGATTTAGAGATTAAATATCAGTAAACAACTCCTAATACAGAAGAACTAGAAAATATTTTAAATCAAAATTGAACTATCTAAGAATGCAACAATTTAAACGATTAGATTTCCTTTTTCTTGGATTTCTATTTAGCACAACTGTTTTAGTAATTTGCTCATGGAATCAAACCCAAAATGTAGTTGATTTATTACTCATAAGAGGAACTATATTAGCCCTAAGTTTGGCATTCATTTTTTTGAATCCAATTGTGAAATCAGTTATTTTTAGTCTGTTTCGAAATATTTACCCAATAGTATTCGCTGTGTACTTCTATACAGAAACGGTACATTACAATAAGTTGTTTTTCGACAATTTAGACTCTATTTTCATCAAGTTTGATCAATGGCTCTTTGGTTTTCAGCCAAGTCTTGAATTCTCTAAATACTTCTCTAGCTCATGGTTTGCAGAACTGATGTACTTTGGCTATTTTTCGTTCTACTTTATTATTATTGGTTTTATCTTTGCCATGTGTTTTAAATCTAAATCCCTATTTTTAGAAAGTATATTTAAATTGACTTTTTCTTTATTGTTTTTCTATTTCATTTTTGCGATATTCCCCGCTGCGGGCCCTCAATTTTATTTTGACAGCACTGATAGCGTTGTTCCCACAAATGGCTATTGGTTTCAAGATATTATGCACGCTATTCAAGCCGGAGCAGAACAACCAACAGGCGCTTTTCCCAGTTCTCATGTTGGTGTAACTGTTGTTATTTTATTATTGGCTAAAAAAAGACTGTCATTATTTTACAAAATTTGTCTACCATTAGCTTTCATACTAATACTTTCAACAGTCTATATAAAAGCACATTATGCTGTAGATGCTATTTTCGGAGTTTTATTTGCGCCAATTATAGTATATTTAGCTACTGTTATGTATAACTACCCAACAAAAAAAGAAGCCACCAACTAATAATTTTTATGATTCACTTAAGAGAAGTCACTCAATATAAAGACTTAAAAACCTTTATTAAAATTCCCTATAAAATACATAAGAACCATAAAGAATGGTTGCCGCCTTTAGTGACTGATGAATATAAAGTTTTTGATAAAAAGAAAAATCATTCTTTTGAACATTGCGATACGATTATGTATTTGGCTTTCAAGAATGGCGAAGTAGTTGGCAGAATAATGGGGATCATAAATCATACTTACAATACAGGTCATAATGAAAAAAACGTTCGTTTTTGCTTTTTAGAATGTTTTGATGATGCTGACGTTTTTGACAAACTAATTCAAGCAATTGAAGCTTGGGGAAAAGAGAAAAATATGGACAACATTGTAGGCCCATTGGGTTTTTCAGATAAAGATCCGCAGGGATTTTTATTAGAAGGTTTTAATGACCCAATGACAGTGATGGTTACAAGCTGTAGTTTTGAATATATGATTTCTCATACTGAGAGAAATGGTTACAAAAAGAAGCTCGATTTACTTCAATATCGCATTCAGCTAGAAGACAAAACGCCAGAAATTTATGTAAAAATAGCGGCGCGTGTAAAAAATAGGGGTTTTGAAATTTTGGAGTTTACCAAATCCTCAGAAATAAAACCATATGTAAAAACAGTCTTCGAATTAATCAATCAAACCTACACAGATATTTATGGATTCGCACCTTTAGATGATACCGAAGCAAAAGAATTTTCAGATCGATTTTTACCGATGTTAAACCCAAACTACATCAAATTAGTAAAAGACAAAGAAGGCATTGTAGTGGCATTTGTAGTTGCGATGCCTAACATTACAGAAGGGTTTAGAAAAGCAAATGGACGCTTATTGCCATTTGGGTTTATTCATATTTTAAAAGCCTTAAAAAGCGCTACTCAATTAGATATGTTATTGGGCTGTGTGCAACAAGACCACCGTAATTCTGGCTTAGATGCATTCATGGCCGTGGCACTTTTCGACTCAGCAAGAGGAGGTGGTTTAACGGTTATGGATAGCCATTTAACCATGGAAGAAAACATAAAAATGCGCGCGGCCTATGAACGCATGAATCATACAATTTATAAGAAGTATCGAATTTTTGAAAAAAATTTATAATACACTTCAAAATCAGGGTTGAAAGAAAATTGAATGCAACTTCTCGTATATGTAATTACCAATGCTTTAAGGCAAGAGATTTAGGTTCTGTAAGTACTTCTATTTTACTTAGAATTGCCCTCCGGATTTGGGAATTTAAGCATAACTGGTTAAAAAAACGCAAGAATCCTAAGGGTATTCCAAGCCTATTTCTACTCTAACGGCATCTAATAAGCCTATCAATGCCCTGCTTTTATCAAAAGTCATAATGGTACTTTCCGCATTGCCCTGTAATAGCATCTCTTGCACATGTATGGCTTCAAAGCTATACCCATACGTATTTACCTCAAAGTTTACTTGCTGCAAACTTTCGGTTGTTTTTATAGTTACTGATGATGGTTTATGAAATTGTTCATGTATTGTAACTATTCCTTTTTCAAACGTTATAACAGCTTCTGTATTCAGTCTTTCAGAAAGTGTACAATATAATTCTGCGTGCACCCCATTTTCATAGCTCAAACTCATCGTACAACTTTCATCTACTTCGGTGCTTGTCATTTGAGCATCCGCTTTAATTTGAGTTGGAATTCCCAGCATACTCAACGCTGTAAATAATGGATAAATACCAATATCCAACAAACTTCCACCGCCTAATTTTTTATCAAAAACACGAGAAGTCGGATCAAATTCAAAGTCATAACCGAAATCCGCTTTTAAGTTGGTTATTTCCCCCAATTCTTTCGATTGGATTAAGTTTAAAACATATTGATAATGGGGCAAAAAGAGCGTCCACATTGCTTCCATTAAAAAAACATTATTCCGCTTTGCAGCTGCAACCATTTCAGCTACTTGCGTTGTATTCATTGCAAATGGTTTTTCGCACAACACAGCTTTCTTGTGGTTTAAACACATTAGTGTTTGCTCATAGTGAAACACATGTGGTGTTGCAATATAAATGACATCAATTGCAGTATCTAAACACAGTTCTACATAAGAATCATAGCATTTATCTGAATGGTATCTCATTCCAAATACTCTCGACCTCTGTTGATTCCTACTCGCCACAGCTTCTAACTTTGCGTTTGGAATTGTCAATAAATCTTGTGCAAATTTATGTGCAATTTTACCACAGCCTAAAATCCCCCAACGAATTATTTTAGAATCGCCCTCCATTATTCGATATCAATACTTCTATTTTTCATACCTGACTGGAGTACTATTGCGATTCCCATAACCAACGCACAGCCTAATAGATTTAGCCATAAATACGGCAACCAATCTAAAAAGAATACTGTTACAATTAATATTTGGGTAATTATTGCGGCAATAAACACTGCTTTTCCTCTTACAAATTTCACAAAGAAAGCTAATAAGAAAATTCCTAAAATATTTCCATAGAAAATAGATCCAATAATATTTACTATCTCTATTAAATTTTCAAACAAATTCGCCACACAGGCAACCAGAATTGCCAGTATCCCCCAACCTAATGTAAACCATTTAGACGCTTTCACAAAATGAGCATCACTTTTCTCTCCTTTTACATTTCGTTTGTATAAATCTATGGCAGTTGTAGAAGCTAATGCATTTAACTCTGAAGCTGTGGATGACATTGCTGCTGATAAGATTACAGCCAATAATAAACCAATCAACCCTCTTGGTAAATTATTTAAGATAAAGTGAATGAACACATAGTCTTTATCGTTTGTTTCTACTGAAGCATCTGCTTTTTCTATAATAACTTTGGCTTGTTCTTTTAATGCAACACTTTTAATTTCCAGCGCATTTAATTGTACTTTTTCACTTGCTTGCAAACCATCTAGAACTAATGTTTTCTTATCATGTTCTACTTGTTTGTATTGATTTTCTAATGCTCTATATTCTTCTGCAAATTCAGAATTAAGAACTGCCTCACTCGCTTTTGGGTTAAAATTGATAGGTGCAGCATTGAATTGGTAAAAAACAAAAACCATGATACCAACCAACAGAATAAAAAACTGCATAGGTACTTTTAACAATCCGTTAAACAACAAACCTAATTGACTCTCTCTCACAGATTTACCAGACAAATAACGTTGCACTTGACTTTGATCTGTACCAAAATATGACAACATTAAAAATGTTCCTCCAAGAAAACCTGTCCAAACGGTATATCTGTTACTCAAGTCAAATGAGAAATCGAGCACCTGCATTTTTCCGCTAGCACCGGCAATATCTAATGCTTTTGAAAATGAAATATTTTCTGGCAGCTTATCAACAATCATATAAAAAGCGACCACCATTCCAACAAAAATGATAATCATTTGTTGTTTTTGAGTTACATTCACCGCTTTGGTACCACCTGTTACAGTGTAAATAATTACCAAAACTCCAATAATAATATTTAAGGAAACCAAATCCCACCCCAATACAGCTGATAAAATAATTGCAGGAGCAAAAATGGTAATCCCGGCAGCCAATCCACGTTGTACTAAAAATAAAATAGCGGCTAAGGTTCTTGTTTTTAAGTCAAAACGACCTTCTAAATATTCGTAGGCCGTGTATACTTTTAGCCTGTGGTAAATTGGTATAAACACCAAACAGATAATTACCATAGCTATCGGCAATCCAAAATAGAATTGTACAAATCCCATTCCGCTATGAAAAGCTTGCCCTGGTGTTGATAAAAATGTAATTGCACTTGCTTGAGTTGCCATTACTGACAGTCCAATTGTCCACCATTTTGAGTCATTCCCTCCTTTAATATAGTCTTGTACACTTGTGTTTTTCCTCGTTTTATATGCGCCAAAAATCACAATAAATGATAAGGTAACAGAGAGTACTATCCAATCTAATAATTCCATAATGTGAAGTGCTTAATTTGAGAAAAGGGTTGTGATAAAGTAAAAAATAATGATATACACAAGATTTAGAATCAGCACTAAACTGTATATTTTTTTCCAAGGACGTTTTTCAGTTTCCATATGTTCTATTCTTTTATTTCTTGTTGAGTTTTTATCGTTTCTTTTCCAATAGACAACATATTTGCAAATAGCTTATAGGCCCCAGAAACACCCGCTGGCAATTCTCTAAAAAAGCTTAAACCAGTATACATATAATATCCTTTACCATATTTTGCTACTAATAAACTTCCTTCTTTTGGGGTTTCTCCTTTGTCATTCATAGCTAAAATTGGCGTAAACTCTTTTCCCCATTTATTTGGAAAATACAATCCGCGTTCTTGTACCCAACCATTAAAATCTGAAGATTCAATTTTATTTGGAAAGTTCATCAATGAATGCTCTTTTGCAATGATAGTCACTCTAGCTGTTTCATCAGTAACGCGATCTCTAGATATTTTTAATTCGTAAGGTGCACCAACATCAATTCCTCTTCTACCGCTTGTGTTGTATTGCACAATCATGTTCCCTCCTTTTTCTACATAGTCTAGCAAGAATTTTTGTTTAAACTTTAGAGCATCAACGGTATTATAAGCTCTAACCCCAACAACTACTGCATCGAATTCATGGAGGTTTTCATTATTAATTTTAGTTGGGTCAATAACCAATACATTGTAACCAATTTGACGTAAACTTTCTGGAATTACATCTCCAGCTCCAGCAATATAGCCAATATAATTCCCGTTTTTCTCAATATCTAAGCGTACCACTTTTGCTTCTGAATCTAATAATACCGATTGCTTTGGGATGTGGTTGTAATTGATTTCGACCAATTCTTTACGGTATTGTTTTCCATTTATTGTGGCAACACTTTTTAACACTCCTTCCGATTGTCCATTTGGTGGCGTCACCATAAAATTAACTGTTAGATTATCTCCTTTTTGAGCAATAGAAAACGGAATTTCTCTTGGTGAAACGCTCCAATTATTAGGGATATCCAATTCAACATTTCCTTTAATATTATTTTCACCAGCTCTAACAATTACTTGAACTTTTTGAGGTTTTCCATCAGAAAAAATCAATACTTTATTTACCAGCTTCGTCGTTACTTCAGGTAGTATTTCAAAAGGTTCGTAAATCTCTCCTTTGTCTCTTTTTGAATACCGATACACCACATTTTTAGTAAATGAAATGTCGTGTTCCCACATATTTAAATGAAAGGTGATTTGCAACGGTCTATCGGACTCTGGCATTCCTATTTGTAATTGGTTTGTAACATCATACATTCCTAAAGACCACTTGTTTTTTAACCAATACGGATCTGAATATGCCTTATTTTTTAATTGAATGGTATCGCTTAAGTTTAACTTTACATTATTTTCTAATTGCTTTTCTGGCGATTTCAAAACAGTAACTCCATTTTTCTGATAGCTGTAACTATCAAAAAAGGTGGTAATATTACTTCTGTTCAACACTTCCATGCGAATTTCTACTTGTCCATTTGGTGTTGTTGATGAGCTGGTTGCAGAAACTTCTAAATACAATCCTGCAGCTGCTTCTATAATTTCTTTGATTTGCTTTAGCTTAATTGCTTTCCAATGCGTATCTGTTAACAACTTAATTTTATCGTACGCTTTTAATAACTCTGGTAAATGTTTTGAGGGGTCTGAAAAGGCAAAATTCTTTTCTACTTCATATAGAATATCTCCAATTTCTCCTCCCCCTTTGATACGATTCCAAGTAGTATTAATTCCAGAAAAAATATCATTTTTTACTTTAGGTTTCGTACCTTTTAAAAACTCAACATATTCTTGTTGACTACCACGTCTTGTTACTCTTCCAAAACCTTGACATAAATGCTGGCTGCTCGCCATGGATGCGACTTCGTTATTAGACAATCCTTTTAACGGGTAATACACGCCAACATCTACAGTGCTTAATTTTCCTTCTGTAGCTTTCTTAAATGCTGCTTGCGATCTATAAAACCAAGATGAGGTATTAAAAAATAAGCGTTGTGGCTGCCACACACTTGTATGTTTTAGTTGGCTGGTATATTTTGTTTTATTTGCTGCCAAATCAAAAGCTTCTACACTTAACATTGCAGAAGTTGTATGATGACCGTGAGTTGTCCCTGGTGTTCTATGGTTAAACCGGTTGATAATTACGTCAGGCTTAAAGGTTCTTATTGCCCAAACTACATCACTCATCACCGCGTCTTTATTCCAAAATTCTAAGGTTTCTTTTGGGTGTTTAGAATAGCCAAAATCATTAGCCCTTGTAAATAGTTGTTCTCCACCATCAATTCCTCTGGCTGCTACTAATTCTTGAGTTCTTATCAACCCTAACAACTCTCTTATTTCTGTACCAATTAAATTCTGACCTCCATCTCCTCTAGTTAATGATAAATATGCCGTTCTCGCTTTTACATTATTGGCTAAATACGATATTAAACGTGTATTTTCATCATCTGGATGCGCAGCAATATATAACGCGGTTCCTAAAAAATTCAGTTTTTGAATCTTCTCATAAATCTGATTAGAGTTTAATTTTTGAGGCTTCTGTGCAGTTACTATTGTAGAAAACAATACCGCTAACAGCGTGAAATAGATGTATTTCTTCATTAAAAAATCTTTAAGTAGTCGAAACAAATATAGTATTATTATGATGGGGCAATCATTCATGATTTTGGTATTAACATAATTATAACGTTTCTATATCCCTTGAGAAATTTGTTGAAATCGATAGCTGAATCTATTTTTCAAATTCCACATTTAAAATATATTTCATTCTGGGGATGTTATTCTACAAATAAGACAGAATCCACCTACTTTTAGATAAAATACTTTACTTTCACTAAAAAAATATGTAGGTTTGTATATCCTATTTTTTGAAAAAACTCATTATGAAGTAATTGGCTTTTTTACCGTTGCTTTAAAAAAATAAAATCAATGAAATTTATAGTATCAAGCTCGCAATTGTTAAAACAACTTCAAGTTCTTGGAGGTGTAATTAACAGTAATAACACATTACCCATTTTAGATAATTTCTTATTTGAGTTATCAGAAAACGAATTAAAAGTTTCTGCTTCAGATTTAGAAACTACAATGAGTGCCGTTGTAGAAGTAGAGTCTGACTCTAAAGGTTCTATTGCTGTTTCTGCTCGATTACTATTAGATACATTGAAAACATTTCCAGATCAACCTTTAACTTTTAAAACTGAAGGTGAAAGCGCTATCGAAATTAGCTCTGATCAAGGAAAGTACGATATGGCATTTTTTAGCGGAGAAGAATTCCCAAAAGCGGTTTCTTTGTCTGCTCCAAGTAGCACCGTAATTCCTGCTAATATTTTAGCAACTGCAATTTCTAAAACTATTTTCGCTGCAGGGAACGATGATTTGCGTCCAGTAATGAGTGGTGTCTTTTTCCAGTTCAGTTCTGAAAGCTTAACTTTTGTGGCTACAGACGCTCATAAATTGGTAAAGTATTCTAGAACGGATGTGACCGCAAATGAAAGCGCAGAATTTATCATGCCAAAGAAACCATTGAATTTATTAAAAGGTATTTTAAATGGTGCTGATACTGATGTAACGATCGATTATAACAATTCAAATGCGAAGTTTACCTTCGACAACTTTGTATTGGTTTGTCGTTTAATCGACGGGAAATATCCAAATTACGAAGCGGTAATTCCGAAAGAGAACCCAAATAAATTAACAGTTGATAGAGCTTCATTTTTAAACTCTGTAAAACGTGTGTCTATTTTCTCTAGTAAAACTACACATCAAATTAGATTGAAAATGGCAGGAACGGAATTAAACATTTCTGCAGAAGATTTAGATTATGCTAACAAAGCAGACGAACGTTTATCTTGTGATTACCAAGGTGACGACATGCAAATAGGATTTAACTCTCGTTTTTTAAGCGAAATGTTAAACAACTTAAATGCAAACGATGTATTGATAGAAATGTCTTTGCCTAACAGAGCCGGAATTTTAACACCTATTGACGGAACAGATGAAGGTGAACAGGTAACCATGCTGGTAATGCCCGTAATGCTGAATAGCTAGCACACAAAACATAAATAAAACAAAAAAGCATCGTTTATTAACGGTGCTTTTTTTTGTTAGTCTTACAAAAGAAAGAAAGAAAGAAAGAAAGAAAGAAAGAAACATTGCTCACCTAAAATTTAGATTAGGAACAAACAACACTTATATTTGTTTGTTCAAAGGAACATCAAAAAGCAGGATTGATTATGGGATAATTGTATTGATAGAACCAGAAATACCAAACAATACAGGGAATATTGGAAGACTTAGTTTGGCTTCAGGTTCCACATTGCATTTGGTAAAACCTTTTGGCTTTGAGCTAAGCGATTCTAGAGTAAAAAGAGCCGGATTGGATTATTGGAAACATCTTTCTTTACATATTTACGAATCTATCGAGGAATTTTACGCGATAAATAGCAATAAGAAGCTGGTATATCTTTCAAGTCATGCAACGAAAGACTATTGTTCAATTGATTATGAGGACGATTTGTTTTTAGTTTTCGGAAAAGAATCTGCAGGATTACCTGATAGTATCATAAGCCAAAATCCAGAAAAACTCTATAAAATACCCATCCACAGCAAGCATATAAGAAGCTTAAATTTGGCCAATTCGGTTAGTATAGTGGTATATGAAGGCCTAAGAGCAATTAACAAGTAACTATTTCTTATACCGCCATGTAAGAATTACTCGACATGCCTGAAATAGATATCTCAGTACAGCTTCAAATACTTTGAAATCACTCGATGTGACATTCCTTTTTTGTTTACATTTACTTTCATGAACTTCCTAGCCCATTTATACCTTTCAAAAGACAATATCGATATTATGATTGGTAATTTTATTGCCGATGGAATACCTGGTAATAAATTTGAGCATTATTCGAAAGAAATAAAACAAGGAATTTTATTACACAGAGAAATTGACACATTTACAGATGCACACCCAATTGTTCGACAAAGCAAACGTAGATTACACAAACGCTATAAACACTACAAAGGAGTTGTCATTGATATTTTTTACGATCATTACCTGGCTAAAAACTGGCAACTATACTCAGAAACACCGTTAGATGTTTATGTGCAATCTGTTTATACCCTTTTGCAAGAAAACTTTGATATTCTACCGAAAAAAACACAACATTTATTACCCTACATGGTAGCGTACGACTGGCTATTTAATTATCAGTACAAAGAAGGAATTCGTGAAGTTCTCAACGGAATGAATAAAAGAACAAAAGGAATCTCTCAAATGAATTTAGCCATTGAAGATCTACAGCAACTAGATAATGAGTTTGAAAAAGATTTCATGCTCTTTTTCGAAGATTTACGTATCTTTTCAAACCAAAAACTCAAACAAATCAGCCAAACACAACTCTAATTATGAAAAAAATACTTTCTCTTGCAATTATACTACTACTTATTACTAGTTGTAACACTAAAAAAGAAAATAAAGTCATAGGCCTTATTGCAGAAAAAGCAATGGTAGTTTCTGCCAGAGTTGAAGCTTCTAAAATTGGTTCTGACATTCTAGAAAAAGGTGGAAATGCGTATGATGCCATGGTTGCAACACAACTAGCATTAGCAGTGGTTTACCCAGTTGCGGGGAATATTGGTGGTGGAGGTTTTATGGTGTATCGAGAAAATGATGGCAAAACCGGAGCCTTAGATTTTAGAGAAAAAGCGCCTTTAACCGCAAGTAGAGATATGTATTTAGATAAAGAAGGTAATGTAATTCCAGGAAAAAGTAGCTTTGGAGTGCATTCTGTTGGTGTACCTGGTTCTATTGCAGGAATTTTTGAAGTCTATAACAAATTTGGAAGTTTGCCATTTAAAGAATTAATTCAACCTTCTATAGAATTGGCTAGAAACGGGTTTAATGTAACAAAAAAACAAGCGAGTGCATTTAATGGAACTCGCAAACGTTTTGAAAAAGCGAATAATTACAAAATTTTGTTTGATAGAGAATGGAAAGAAGGAGACTTGTTACAACAAGAAGAATTAGCACAAACATTAGAACGTATTAGAGACAATGGACAAGATGGGTTTTACAAAGGAAAAACTGCAAAATTATTTGTAGACTACGTGAAAGAATTAGGTGGAATTATTTCTTTAGAAGATTTAGCAAAATACAAAGCTGTTTGGCGTAAACCAATAGAATTCTCCTACAAAAATCACAAAGTAATCTCAATGACTTTGCCTGCAAGTGGAGGAATTTGTTTAGCACAAATTTTAAAATCTATAGAACCATTTGATTTATCAAAAATAAAACATAATTCGACAGAATATGTTCAATTACTAACTGAAGCAGAACGTAGATCGTATGCTGACAGAGCACATTTTCTAGGTGATATTGATTTTGTAAATGTTCCCACAGACAGTTTAATTGCTAACAAATACATTCAAAAAAGAATGGAATCTTTTTCTTGGGACAAAGCGACAAAATCATCAGATGTTTCTCACGGTGCGGTTTTAGGGCACGAAAGTGACCAGACCACGCATTACTCTATAATCGATCAATTTGGAAATGCTGTTTCTGTTACTACCACATTAAATACGGGTTATGGATCTAAAGTACTTGTTAAAGGTGCTGGGTTTTTCTTAAATAATGAAATGGATGATTTTAGCGCAAAACCTGGAGTTCCAAATGTATATGGGTTATTAGGTTCTGAAGCAAATTCTATTGCACCAGAAAAAAGAATGTTGAGCTCTATGACACCCACCATTGTAGAAGAAAACGGAAAGTTAAAAATGGTAGTAGGAACTCCTGGAGGCTCTACAATTATTACCTCTGTATTGCAAAATATTATGAACATTGTTGATTACAACATGGGAATGCAAGAGTCTGTAAACAAAGCGCGTTTTCACCACCAATGGATGCCTGATTATATCCGTATGGAACCAAACGGGTTTGACAGTATTACAAAAGTAAATTTAAATAAACTAGGTTATAAACTAGTAGAACGTAATTCTTTAATTATTGGTAGGGTTGATGCTATTTTAGTGTTACCTAACGGAAAATTAGAAGGTGGTGCTGATCCTCGAGGGGATGATGCTGCTGTTGGATTTTAAATTTAGTATATGAAAAAAACACAACCATTCCATTTAGCCATTCCTGTTGCAGCATTAGAACGTTGTAGAACTTTCTATCGAGATGTTTTAAATTGTACTGAAGGAAGACATTCTAAATCTTGGGTTGACTTTAATTTCTTTGGGCATCAGTTGGTAATTCACCAAAAAGATGGAGTTAAAACAGCATTACCAATTACAAACCCTGTTGATGGACATGATGTTCCTGTTCCTCATTTTGGGGTTATTTTAGACTGGAATATCTGGATTGATTTAGCGAACTCATTGAAAGAAAAAGGAATTCAATTTATTATTGAACCAACCATCCGTTTTAAAGGGAAAGTTGGTGAACAAGCAACGATGTTCTTTTACGACCCAGAAAACAACGCCTTAGAATTTAAGGCTTTTAAAGATAGCACTCAGATATTTGCAAAATGAAAACAGCAAATAAAATAACTTTTATACTGGTGTCAATCTTAGTTATTTCAAATATCATTTTTTTAAAAATAAACTATGACTTGTATGTAGATTTCTCTAATTCTATTGGAAAAAAAAGAGCGTTATTTGGACTGTATTATTTAGACTATTTTTATGTGGCCTATATATTTATTATCGAATTAATCTCATTGATTTTTATTTTCATCTTTAGTAACAGAAATCTCATTCGGGTTTTATCTATTCTTTTACTATTGGTTTCATCACTTTTAATATTTTTAGAACCATGGCAATTCTTTACATAAATTAATATGCAATTAGCAGAAACACATATTGCCATTCAGTTAAAAGCACCTATTCGGTTGCAAGAATATGCGGTAGGTATTTTCAATACCATTCCTACAAAATCAGGCATCAAAAAAGCCATTAAAAAAACGCTTATTTTGGTGAATGGAACGGTGGCTTCAACTGCTCTTTATATCCATGGTGGAGAAAAAATTGAATTGTACCAATCAGAAACCGAAACGCATTTTAATCGACTAGACTTTCCGCTTGAAATTCTATTTGAAGATCATTTTTTAGCCGTAATCTATAAACCGTCAGGTGTTTTAGTTAGTGGAAATAAATTTGTAACAATTGCAAATGCATTGGCTCAAAACTTACAAAAAAGCGCTGAACCCGATGCTGTAAAACCACAGCCAATTCATAGATTAGATTACCCAACAAGTGGTGTTTTATTGATTGGAAAAACAAGTTCAGCGATTACTGCATTAAGTCAATTGTTTGAAACAAAAAAGATTCAGAAAACCTACCTTGCTGTTTGCATTGGCAAAATGCAGCCTACAGGAATTATTAACACTCCTATTGAAGACAAAGCTTCACGAAGTTCTTATGAGGTGTTAAAAACAGTGAATTCTCCTCGATTTGAATTTTTAAATTTAGTAAAATTATCTCCAGAAACGGGCAGAAGACATCAGTTGAGAATTCATTTAGCTTCCATAAAAAATCAAATATTAGGAGATAAAGAATATGGAAACCCACTACTAATTTTAAAAGGAAAAGGATTATTCTTACATGCTTCTACGCTTACGTTTGAACATCCATTTACAAAAGAGCAGATTACTATTTCAAAAAAACTCCCAAAGAAATTTACAAAGATTTTTCCTGAACAACTTTAGATAATGTGCGTTTTAATTTATCAATCAATTGATAAATTTCTTCTTCATTATACGCCGCAAACCCTAACCGAATGGCATTGTGTTTTGTTTTCTGAGGATCATATCTTGACCAATCACCAATAACTAACTCATTTTCTAAAGCTATTTTCGATACCGCATTCCAAGAAATACCTGGGTGCAGTTTTAACCAAATCGCCATTCCTCCTTTGGGGATTTCAAATTCAAAATAATCAGACAATTCACTCTTTAAAAGACCACATATTAAATCTCTACGCACTTTATAAACCTTCAGTATTTTTTTAATATGCCGGTCTAAATCTCCATTTTCTATAAACTCTGCGAAAGTTAGCTCTAACAACGCATCTCCTTGTCTATCAACAATTCTTCTCAAATTTGCTGCTTCATTCACAAATTCCTTTGAAGCAATCAAATATCCAATTCTAAATACGGGAGCTACGGTTTTACAAACAGACCCTATATAAATTACATTCCCGTTTGTATCATGGCTTGCCAAAGGTAAAATTGGGGAATGGTTGTAATTAAAATCGTAATCATAGTCATCTTCTATAATTGCAAAACAATATTTCTTAGCAAGATTTAGTAAGTGAATTCGTCGTTCTGCAGATAACGTTACCGTTGTTGGATGATGATGATGAGAAGTTACATACACCGCTTTTATTAGTTGTTTTTTACATATTTCTTCTATCTGACAAGTATCAATACCATTCTCGTCTATGTGCACACGTACCAAACTTGCTTGCTGATTTTGAAACGTAATATCTGCAGCTATATAATTTGTTGTTCCAACAATAACAGTATCACTTTTTTTTAGCAATAATTGCGAAGTTAAATAGATTCCATTCTGACTCCCTCGAGTAATTAATATATTGTCTTTAGAAATATGTAAACCTCTTGTTTTATTTAGATATTCCGCCAAAACGTTTCTCAGTTTTTCATTTCCAAATATAGAACCATAAGACAAATGTCTATAAGCCTCTTTTCGACTAGTTATGCGTCTATAAATACGTGCGATTTCATTAATAGGTGTTAATCTTCCATCAGAAACCCCATCATTAATTGAGGTTAAATTTTTTACATTGCTTGTCAACGTATTTTTCAAAATTTCATTCTTATAAAAAGGGAAACCTGACTTGAGCTTCAACTCATTTTTAATTTCATCCGATAATTTTTGTTGCTCTAATTCGGGTAAGCTATTATGAACAAACGTCCCCTTTTTAGGAATACTTTCAATCCAACCTTGTAAAGTCAATTCATCATAACATGCAACGATTGTTTTTCTATGAACACCTAACAATTCGGACAAGGTTCTACTTCCTGGTAATTTTGTTTTTGGGGGTAATCTATTCTCTTTTATCAGCTCAATTATCTGCTTGGACAATTGCAAATACAAAGGTTGATTACGACTTCTATCTAATAAAATACTAGTTTTATATGGAAACATATCTGGACTACTAATTATATTTATTCTGGATGATTACAACAGTCCATAAATGTATTATTTTTGACGCAACAAAACAACATAAAATGAAAAAATCAGATTTAAACACAAACGAGTACAACGAATATTACTCAAGGTATATTGATAAGCTACAAGATCAAACTGACTTAATAGAAGGATATATAAGGGGTAAAAATTACATGGTAGAATTCATCAATTCAATTCCAAATGACAAACTACTTTCTAAATATCAACCAGAAAAATGGAGTGTTAAGGAAGTGCTACAACATTTAATAGATACTGAACGTGTTTTTATGTACCGTTGCCTAAGAATTGCTAGAAATGACAAAACCAACATTGAAGGTTTTGAGCAAGATGAGTACGTAAAACCATCTGAGGCAGATTCTAAATCCAAAGCCGAATTGATTAAAGAGTTTTCTATTAATAGAGAAAATTCAATTGTCCTTTTAAAAAGTATTTCAGATAAAAACTTCTGTTTTATTGGTACTGCAAATGGAGCGGTAATGTCTGCAAGATCAGCGGCCTTCACAATATTAGGTCATGACATACACCATATAGAAATTATCAAAGAACGTTATTTATAAGAAATGGAAGAATATCAAAAATCAAAATTAAATCGTGTAAAGCGAGGGGCTAATAGAGCAACGTACGATGTTGAGAAAATCAACACTATTTTAGATGCTGGTTTTATTGGCTATGTAAGTTATAATTTTCAAGGAAAGGCAATTTCAATTCCTATGGCCTACGGAAGAAATGGTGCTAAAATTTACTTGCATGGATCTCAAGCTAATAGAATGTTAACATCCTTATTAGAGGTAAAGGAAATGAGTATGACGGTTATGCATTTAGATGCCTTGGTTCTAGCTCGCTCTGGATTTCATCACTCGGTAAATTATAGGTCCGCAACGGTATTTGGTAAGGCGAAAAACTTAGAAGACCCAACTCAAAAAATGGCTGGTCTAAAATGTTTTATGGAGCATATGATGCCCGGAAGATGGGATGGAGTTCGAGAAATGAACCAAGAAGAGTTTGACAGAACCTTAGTTGTAGAAATGGAAATTGAAACTGCTTCTGCAAAAATTAGAGATGTTGGTGTTTCAGATGAACCCGAAGATATTGGCTTGCCAATTTGGGCTGGTTTAATGCCCCTAAAACAAATCGCTGAATATCCTATCTCAGACAAACATTTACCAAACAATATAGAAATACCAAAACACGTTTTAGATTATTATACTAAAAATAAATAAGGTAAATTAGCTGCTCAACTACGCAAACTACCTATTTAATGAAAAAAGTATTAAAAGCACTTGGAATATTCTTGGCAATACTCGCAATTGTTATTGCCATTTTCTATTATAAAAACAACGAAACGATACCAATTGGCACTGAAGGAAAAGAAGCAGACAATTTAGCGGCTAAAATGCTCGTTGCCTTAAATTTTGAAGCATTTAAAAATGCTGAATATCTAGAATGGAGTTTTAGAGGCACACACTATTACAAATGGAAAATACAAGAAAACATTGTACATGTTATTTGGGAAAATAATGAAGTTCTTTTAGACACAAAAAACAAAAAAAACTCAAAAGTCATCAAATTTGCAAAAAACGTTAAAAATGAAAAATTAATAGAAAAAGCTACCGAATATTTTAATAATGATAGCTTTTGGCTAGTTGCACCTTTTAAAGTTTTTGATTCTGGTGTAAAAAGAAGTATTGTAAAACACAATGGAAATGATGCTTTGCTAGTGACGTATACTTCGGGAGGAAGCACTCCAGGTGATTCCTATTTATGGGTTTTAGATAAAAAAGGATTCCCATTAAGTTTTAAAATGTGGGTAGGTATCATTCCTATAGGAGGCATAGAAGCTTCATGGAACGACTGGAAAGAAACCGAACTCGGATTTAAATTACCCACAAAACATGCAATCAATTTATTTGGAATGAAATTAGATATGGGCAATGTAAAAGCATCAAACCCTAGAGCAGATGCTGTAGCACGTAAAATTTTAAAAACCATAAAACATGATGCTTATAAAAATTCTCGATATTTAGAATGGAGTTTTGGAGGAAAGAGAACATATAAATGGGACAAACAAAATCACATTATTGATATATCTTGGAAAAACAACAAAGTAATTTTACATCCAAATAATAAAGAAAAAAACATCTTATTTATTGATGGTATAGAAACCTTAGAGAATAAAGAAAAATTAACAAAAAAAGCTGAAGACCTCTTTAACAACGATAGTTTTTGGTTAGTTGCTCCACACAAACTTTTTGAAAAAGGTATCATTAGAACTTTGGTAAATGTAGATGGTAAAGAGGCCTTAAAAGTAAAATACACAACCGGAGGAACAACCCCCGGAGATTCATATATATGGATTCTAAATGATGCGTACTTACCCATAAAATACTTCATGAATGTTCCCAGTTTCAAAATGAACAAAGTTCCTGCAACTTGGGAAGATTGGATTGGCACAGCGTCTGGCACACTATTACCTAAAAACCACACATTTTCTAGTGGAAGAAAATTAAGTATGGGCGATGTAAAAGCTTATAATTAATAATTATATTTACCCTATGAAATCAAAAGAAATCTCAAACGGAATATTAAGAGCATTGGCAATAATAGTAGGAATAGCAGTATTAGGCTATTTTTTATACGCCATACAATCGGTAATCGTATATATCATAATAGCCGCGGTAATTTCGTTAATTGCACGTCCATTAATTCTATTTTTAAGAAAGCGATTAAAATTCCCGAATACCCTTTCAGTTATTACTGCAATGGTTGCTTTAATAGGCTTATTAATTGGTGTTATCGGAATGTTTGTGCCCTTAATTATTAAGCAAGGAGAAAGTTTATCTTTGCTTCAAACTGATAAACTGCAACAAAATATTCAGAGTGTAATAAATCATGTAAACGATTATTTTCTATCAAAAGACATCAATTTACTTTCTGAATTAAAGAATGTTGATTTCTTATCCGGTTTTCAAGCAATTCCAAATTTATTAAACTATGTTGCTGGAACTTTAGGATCTTTAAGCATTGGCCTGTTTTCTGTATTGTTTATCTCCTTTTTCTTTATGAAAGATAGTCGATTGTTAAAAAATGCGATCTTAACCATAATTCCTGATAAAAGTGAAAATAGGTTTTCTAAATCAACAGAAATTATCAAAGATTTATTATCAAGATATTTTATTGGACTGGTTTTACAAATAACCATACTGTTTGTTTTATATACCATCATATTATTCATTTTTGGAATTGACAATGCCATAGTAATTGCCTTCTTATGTGCTTTATTAAATTTAATTCCATACATCGGTCCAATGATTGGAGCAATAATAATGTTCTTATTATCTATGACGAGTAATTTGGGGCAAGATTTTCAAACTGAAATACTCCCAACAACTTCATATGTAATGATTGGGTATTTAATTGCGCAACTGGTAGATAATTTCTTTAGTCAGCCATTTATTTTTTCAAAAACCACCAAGTCCCATCCATTAGAAATTTTCTTAATCATCATTATTGGAGGATTGCTATTTGGAGTTATTGGAATGATTACAGCAGTACCTATGTACACTGCTCTAAAAGTTATTTTAAAAGAATTTTTATCTGACAATAAGATTGTAAAATCCTTAACCAAAGACATTTAATTGAATCTTGAAATTCTACATCCAGAAGTTCAGCAATTTATTCATGATAATTTAAATTCTGACACCTCCAAATTACTCTTCAAAGGAAGTCCTTTTGATGCTCTTTCTATTCAAGAATTGGTCACTCAAATTATTTCTAAGAAGAAATGCGTAAAAAAGCTCCCAAGCTGGTACAAAACAGAAAACATATATTACCCACCAAAAGTTCATATAGAACAGACCTCTTCAGAAATCACAGCAGCCTATAAATCATTACTAGTTTCGGGTAATTCTATCATTGACATTACAGGTGGATTTGGAGTTGATTGTTACTATTTCTCAAAAAAAATAAAAAAGGTAACACACTGTGAACTAGACACAAACTTATCAACAATTGTTAAGAACAATTATGAACAATTGAAAATTGATACTATCAATTTAGTTTCGGGCGATGGAATTGCGTTTTTAAAAAACAATAGCTCGAGATATGATTGGATCTATATTGATCCTTCAAGACGAGATTCAACTCATAAAAAAGTTTTTTTACTAAAGGATTGTCTACCAAATGTTCCCGATAACTTAGACCTCCTTTTTTCTAAATCTGATCACATACTTGTCAAAAACTCTCCAATTTTAGACCTCTCAAAAACAATAGAAGAATTGCGCTTTGTAAAGGAAATTCATATTGTGGCAGTACAAAATGAAGTAAAAGAATTGCTGTTTGTACTCGAAAAAAATCATGTAAAAGCAATACAAATAAAAACAGTCAACTACTCAAGTAAAAACACTCAATTATTTGATTTCCAACACACTAAAGAAACAACATCTACCTATTCAGAGCCAAAAAAATATCTTTATGAACCCAATTCGGCAATTTTAAAATCTGGTGGATTTCATGAAATCAGTGTTCAATTTAATTTAGAAAAACTACATCAACATTCCCATTTATACACTTCAGAGAAGTGCATTGAGTTTCCTGGAAGAACTTTTCTTGTAGAAGGTATGTGTAGCTATCATAAAAAAGAAATTAAAAAATTCTTAACAGAGAACAAAGCAAATATAACCACTCGAAATTTTCCCGAAAGTGTAGCAGAAATTAGAAAAAAAACAAAAATAAAAGAGGGTGGCTCTACCTATTTATTTTTTACGACTAATCACAACAACAAACATATTGTGTTGATTTGTTCACAGGTTTTTAACAAATTTTGATCCTAAAAAGCGCTAACTACTTTCAATTTTCAGCCATATCTTATTTTCAATCAACTAATTACATATCTTTGTGCTATTATTTAGATTATGGTTTTTCATAATCTTCCCCCAAACACAGAGTGTTTCATTTTTAGGGGTTTGAAACACTTTGAAAGCCTTGATTTTTCAAGGCTTTTTTTTTTGAAATAAATTAGCACTGCTTTCTGCCTTACTAAAAACCAACACAAATAGACGCTAATAAAGTATTACTCTCATTGTAATACAGGTATGTTTTAGTTTAAGTATCAAAATATGAACAAAATTCTAAGTCAGCTGCCACCAAAAACACATACCACTATATATCATATAGATACAACAGATTAATAAATTCATTAAAAGCTCTTCAAGTTTCAATAAATAAGAATTCCAACTCAAAAACTGACTTCAACCATAGCTAAAATAGTATTACATTTTAACAGATTCCTTTCCAATTTTAACATTTTTTGTTAATAAAAGCACAAAACACAGAAACAAAGGGCTATATTCCAATTAATTAACTACATTTAAAGAACAACAACTACCCCCAGTCAAAAAAAAGATAAATACATTTTATTTATTTAAGGGGAATAAAATGTATTTAGCCTCAAGAAATTGAGGCTTTTTGTTTTCTTAATACACCTTTAACTTCACATCATATTAATCATCACTCTTCTATTATTAGTTGTAATATTTTATTAAATTTATCCTTTATAATTTATAAGATGGCAAATAAGAATATTAGAACACTATCATCCAGAAAAGAACTAGATGACAATCTTTTTGAAAATATAGCAATTGCTTCACAAAAGGAAGATTCAAAAGAACAACTACAAGCAGTTTCTAAACGATTTATGCTTGACGATTCTGTGGTTCTGGGTACACGATCATTTTATGATTTTACGCGCAAAGAGAACAAGAATAAGAAAGTTCATGTATGTACAGGTACTGCGTGTATGGTGGCAGGTTCTCAAAACACCTTAAACCAAAACATTGAAAATTATTTTAATTCGGATGAGATTGGTCATGCAGCATGTGTAGGTAGATGCCATACTAATAATGCTTTTATGTTTGATGACAAAACATACAATGCTTCAACAAAAGAAGAAGTTGAAAACATTCTAAAAAATAAAGACTATCAAAAAAACGAGTATAATATTGCGTGCAATACCACGCCAATCTTAACTTCAAAAATTAACTCAATTGCTGCTTTTTATCAATTAGCAGAACAGCAACGCAACAACCCACAGCACGCCATTCAGCAATTAAAGATTGCAAACCTTAGAGGTCGTGGTGGTGCCGGCTTCCCTTTTTGGTTTAAATTAGATGCAGTAATCAAGGAAAAGAACAAACAAAAATATATTGTCTGTAATGCAGATGAAGGTGATCCTGGTGCCTATTCTGATATGTACTTAATGGAGCATCAAGCACATAAAGTACTCTTCGGAATGTATATGGCCGGACTTACAGTTGGTGCGGATACTGGAGTTTTATACATCCGTGGAGAATATCCAGATTCCATTAAGATTATTGGTGAGGCTATTGATGAATTAAAAGAGAAAAACTTGATTCGTGATTTCAAGTTCAAAATCATTCGAGGACAAGGGTCTTATGTTTGTGGAGAAGAAACAGCTTTGTTAAATTCTATAGAAGGGCTGCGACCAGAAGTTCGTGTTCGTCCACCATATCCCGCACAATACGGATTGTTCGGAAAACCAACCGTATTAAGTAACGTTGAAACCTTTGCGAATATTCATTGGATATTAGAAAACGGCGGAGATGCCTATGCAGCTTTAGGAACAAAACAATCTACAGGAACCAAATTGGTCTCTTTAGATAGTTTTTTCAATACACCTGGAATGTATGAAATAGAAATGGGAACCCCATTACAAACTATTTTTGATGACTTTGGTAATGGATTTAAATCAGACATTAAAGGATTACAAATTGGTGGTCCTTTAGGAGGGATTGTTCCCATGCATAAAATAGCAGACTTAACTTTAGATTTTGAGTCGTTAAACACAAACGGATTCTTATTAGGGCACGCAAGTTTTGTGTCAATTCCTACAGATTTCCCAATGGTACAATTCTTAGAACATTTAATGGAATTTACGGCAGATGAATCTTGTGGTAAATGTTATCCATGTAGAATTGGATCACACAGAGGAATGGAAATGCTACAAAAAGCACAAAATTCTGATTACAAAATAAACAGACAGCTGTTTGACGACTTATTGGAAACCTTAGAAATAGGTTCTTTATGTGCTTTGGGGGGAGGAATTCCTTTACCTGTAAAAAATGCATTGCAGTATTTTAAGGAGGAGTTAAACGAATATTTTACAAACGACTAAAAAACATTTCACAAAGTTGCACTAAGAATCACAAAGGCTCACAAAGAAATATAAAATGACTGAAAACGAAATCTCTAGTATCGTACTTGGAAAATCGATTGAAGTCCATAAACAATTAGGACCAGGTCTTTTAGAATCTGCATATCAAGAATGCTTATATTATGAATTAATAAATGAAGGGCTCAAAGTTGAAAAAGAAAAAGCATTGCCTATTGTTTATAAAGAAATAAAATTAGATCATGGATATAGAATAGATTTATTGATCGAAAATATAGTAGTCATTGAATTAAAAACTGTTGGATTTTTAACAGACGTTCATACTGCACAAATATTAACATATATGAAATTAGGAAACTATCGATTTGGATTGTTATTGAATTTCAATGTTAAATTATTAAAAGAAGGTATAAAAAGATTTATTTTATAAAAACTTTGTGTAACTCTAAGTTTCTTTGTGAATCTTAGTGTAATAATAAAATTATGAAGACAGCATATATAGATAATGTAGGGTATGAATTCAATTCTGGAGAAACAATTTTAGAGTTTGTACGAAGAATTGAAAGCAACAAAGATGCAATTCCAACCATGTGCCAAGATGATCGTTTAGAAAATTTTGGTTCTTGTAGAGTTTGTTCTGTAGAGGTTGCACGTGAAAAAGATGGACCAACAAGAACGATGGCTTCTTGTCATACTCCTATTGGAGAGGGAGTATACATTTATCACAATACAGATAAGATGAAACGCCTTCGTAAAAATATTGTTGAGTTGGTCTTAACAGACTACCCCTCAGACAAGGTGTTTCCTCCAGCAAATAAAAAGGCAACCCCTTTTCAAGAAACGATTGCACAAATCGGTATTCCAGATGTGCGATATCCAGAAGGGTCCAATCATCTAGATATTGAGCCAGATAAAGCACACCCCTATATCAAATCAGACTTATCACAATGTATCAACTGTTTTCGTTGTGTAAGAGCTTGTGAAGAAATTCAAGGCGAAATGATTTTAGGAATGTCAGGACGTGGATTTGCAACTAATATTATCAAAGGGTTTGATACTTCTTTTGATGAATCTGCTTGTGTATCCTGTGGTGCTTGTGTACAAACATGTCCAACCGAAGCATTGACAGATAAATACGAAACCAAAACATTAATCCCCGATAAAACAGTACGTACCACCTGTACCTATTGTGGAGTTGGTTGTCAGTTAGAAGTTTCTGTGATTGATGGAGATATTAAAGGAATTCAAGCACCAGAAACAGCCGAAGTAAATGAAGGGCATACCTGCCTAAAAGGACGTTTTGCATTTGAATTTTACAATCATGCCGAGCGTTTACGTGAACCGATGCTTAAGAAAAATGGAACGTTTGAAGAAGTTTCTTGGGATGAAGCCTATGATTTTATCGCTTCAAGAATGATTGCGATCAAAAATAAATATGGCCCTGATGCTATTGGTGGAATCTCATCGTCAAGAGCAACCAATGAAGAGAATTATTTAATGCAAAAAATGATTCGTGTTGCGATTGGAACAAACAATATAGACGGTTGTGCACGTGTATGCCATGCGCCTACTGCGTATGGAATGCAACAATCTTTTGGAACTGGAGCTGCAACAAACTCTGTTGAAGATTTAAAACAAACTGATGCTATTTTCTTATTTGGAGCTAACCCAATTAAAGGGCATCCGGTAACTGGTGCTAAAATAAAACAGGCATTTATGAAAGGGACCACCTCAATAGTGGTTGATCCTATCAAAACAAAATTAGCAGATTTAGCAACCTATCATTTACAAATTAGGCCTGGAACAAATGTGGCCATACTAAACATGATCTGCCATTATATTATCACTGACAATTTGGTAGATAAAGATTTCATAAAAGACCATACAGAAAAGTACGCGGAGTTCAAAAATCATGTTGAAAACTTAAACATGGACGAACTCTCTTTGTTAACAGGTGTTGATAAAACCCTGGTTAAAAAAGCTGCTTTTGCCTATGCATCTGCAGAAAATGCCATGGAGTTTCATGGACTTGGAGTGACAGAACATTTTCAAGGAAGTAAAACAGTGATGCTACTTTCTAATTTAGCAATGATGACCGGGAATATTGGAAGAAATGGTGTCGGATTAAATCCGCTTCGTGGACAAAACAATGTACAAGGTGCTGCCGACATGGGCGTACAACCTCATCAAGGAGCTGGGTATATGGATATTAACAAGCCCGAAGTTCAACAATATTATGCAGATAAATATGGGGTTGAAAAAATGCCAGAACGAGAAGGGTATAAGATTCCAGAAATGTTAGATGCTGCTATTGATGGAAAATTAAAAGCCCTCTACATCATGGGCGAAGATACCATTATGACAGATCCAAATACCAATCATAGTATCAAGGCTTTTGAAAAATTAGAATTGATTGTTGTGCAAGAATTATTTATGACGGCAACAACAGAAATGGCAGATGTGGTGTTACCCGCCTCCTCCTATTTTGAGAAAAACGGAACATTTACCAATGGAGAACGCAGAGTGCAACGTGTAAATAAAGTAGTAGAACCCATTGGGAACACAAAACCCGATGGTCAAATTATTATTGATATGATGGATCGGCTTGGCTATCAGCAGCCAACTGGCTTGACGTACAGTGCTGCGAATGTAATTGAAGAAATATCGGATGTGATTCCGTTTATGAAAGGACTTTCTTGGGACCGTTTGGGAGAAAACGGATTGCAATGGCCCATTAAAGAAGATGGAACAGACACAAAAATGCTACACATTGACGGGGCCTTTAAAAAAGGAATTGGTACTTTTCATCATTTCGATTTTGAAGAATCTCCAGAAATTATAACGCATGGAAAAAAATTCCCGTTTATCCTAACTACAGGACGAGAGCTAGAACATTACAATTCGGGTACCATGACACGTAGAACAGATAATCAAAAAATATTAGCGAAAGATGTGTTGGAAGTACATCCAAAAGATGCCATTAAAAAAGGCATTGAAGACCACGAAATAGTACGAATATTCTCTGATCGTGGATCCGTAAAAATTCCGATTAAATATTCTAAGAATGTAAAACGTGGTGTTTTACGAACTACTTTTCATCAACCAGAGGTATTTATTAATCTCATTACTGGAAGTGTTGGTGACAAAGAAACCATGACTCCAGAATATAAAGTTGTAGCCGTAGATTTTGAGCGAATTTAATTTAAAAAACAAGTCCCATTTCACCTACGATGGAATCCTCGTTTCCAACGGAAATCAATCTAAGGTTTCTGACGGAATTGTGGTTGAGGCTGCCCTGCAAATCAACATCAACTCAGCATCCTATACTGTAGTTATGAGAACCCCGGGCAATGATTTTGAATTGATTAGAGGCTTGCTATTTGCTGAGGATATCTATAAAGGAATAAAAAACCTAGACTTTGAAATTATTGAAGAAAAACCAAATGGTTTTTCCATCATCAATATAAACATTCCAAAAGACATATTAGGAAAAGGCTATTTAAACAAACGCACCTTATTATCTGTTTCTTCCTGCGGTATCTGTGGAAAACAAAATTTAGAAGACATCGAGCTAAAAGGAAATGCCTTAGAAAAGGAACAATTATTTTCTGCCAAGTCTATCGAAGAGATGTCTCTAAAAATGAGCGCATTGCAAGAAACGTTTAAACATACTGGCGGTAGCCACGCAGCCGCAATATTTGACAAGAACTATCAATTACTGTCTATTAAAGAAGATATAGGCAGACACAATGCGGTTGACAAAGCAATTGGACAATTAGTGCATCAAAATAATTTAAAGCAGGCTTTTTGCATGTTGGTTAGCGGAAGAGTTTCGTATGAAATTGTTTCGAAAGCATTTATTGCCAAAATCGGAATCATCGTAGCTGTTTCTGCCTGTTCAAGTTTAGCCATAGATTATGCAAAAGAATTCGGAATTTGTCTCATTGGTTTTAGTAGAACCAATAAAATGACTATTTATGCAAATCCAACTAAAATTGAATAAATCATCATGAAAAAGACATGTTTATTTTTACTTGCCATCCTTACATCCTATGCGCTATTTTCACAAGAGAACACAACAGTTCCCAATAAACAAACACAAAAGAGTTTTGGATCTATAGACTACCTCTCTATTAAAATGCCCAATGATGAAGATGGAAACCCAGAAGTTAATATGGGAATTACCGGAATTCATTATAATCTATGGCTGAATAAATCTATTTATACGGGATTGGGCTTTTATGGTTCTATACACGGAAAACGTGGCGGGATGTTTACACTAGGCATAAACGCGGGTGTAAAAACCATGCTTACCGAAAAGTTGTTTCTAGATACTGGAATTCATATAGGAGGTGGTGGCGGAGCATCTACACCAGATGGTGGTGGTGCCTTTGTTTTACCACATGCTAATATTGGCTATCAATTTAAAAACTTCTCAACAACTCTTGGGTACAGTGCAATAAATTTCTTCGATAAAGGAAACATCAACAACGAACAACTTCGATTGGGAATCCAAATTCCATTGTCGTTTGAGCATGCTTCTTTCAAAGACAAAGAACATGCAGTTACAGCAAAAGAATTAAAGAATTCTTCCTGGAATCAATTTTCAAAAAGGATTTCAATGATGATGCACATAAATAATTTGACTCCTTATGGCAATTCTCAATTAACGGATGGCGTTTCTTTAAAAGGAAAAACAATTCGTTTGGCAGGGTTTGAGTTCAACTCATATTTCACAAAGAATTGGTTTGCTTTTTTCAAAGCTGATGGAGCTTTCCATGGGATTCAAGGCGGTTATATGGATTTATTTTTAGGCGCTGGTTATCATTTTTCAATGAATAAAAATCGCACCAATATCCTTGCTAAATTCGGAATTGGAGCTGGTGGTGGTGGAGGTGCTGATACAGGAGGTGGATTTTTAGTGTATCCCGACATTTCTATTGAACAAAAAATTTATAACAATGTCTATTTTTCAATTAACAAGGGATATTTATCATCTCCAAATCAAAATTTCACCAGCGCAACTTTAGGTTTTGGACTCAAATATTACGTAGACCATTCTGGGATAAAAAAGACAAACATCACTGCTAATAAAATCAAGTTTAAAGGCATAGAAATCATCATTGGGCAAGAAATGTACATGAACGCCAAAAGAATGGTACATCCTACAGAAAACATGCATCAAATCGCGCTACAGCTAAATGTATTTCTTTCAAGAAATATCTATTTGGCCGGACATACCTCATTTGCAAATTTCGGAAATGCCGGTGCTTACGCTGAGGGAATTGTTGGCATTGGATACCAAACCAACCCCTATTTGCATAAAAAAGTACAACTATTTACTCAGATTTTAGCGGGTGCTGCAGGAGGAGGTGATATTAGTACCGGGCAAGGATTGATTCTCAAACCTAGTATTGGTTTAAATTATCTGCTTAACAACAACCTTAAGATTAGAACTGCCATTGGAAAAGCAAACGCACGTGGAGGGACATTAAACAGCACAAGTTTTAGCATAGGCTTAAACTACAACCTTAGCTTTTTAACAGCTAATTAACAGTATACAAATCACTTAATTACCTAAAACTAATATATTTACAGCATTCAAATAACTAAAACAAACTCTCATGAAAAATTTAAAAATTTTAGCAGCTACGCTATTATTAATGGTTTCCTGTAAAACAGAAACAAAAAAAAGTGATGACACGATCTCTGATGAATTATTAGCAAAAGCAACAGCCATTCACAAACGAGTAATTACCTTAGATACTCATAATGATATCAATGTAAACAACTTTACAGATAGCATTAATTACTCGCAAGAATTAGACAATCAGGTAAACCTACCTAAAATGAAAAAAGGAGGTCTAGATGTATCATGGTTTATTGTGTATACTGGACAAAAAGAACTGAATCAAGAAGGCTATGACAATGCGTATAAAACGGCCATTTCAAAATTTAATGCCATTCATAAGTTAACCAAAGAAATTGCACCAAATGATATTGAACTTGCAGTAACTTCTGATGATGTCAGAAGAATTAGTGCAGCTGGGAAGAAGGTTGCCATGATTGGTATTGAAAACGGATACCCTGTTGGAACAGATATTAAAAGAGTGAAAGAGTTTTATGACTTAGGCGCTAGATACATGTCATTGTCTCACAATGGTCATAGTCAATTATGTGATTCTAATACTGGAGAAAGAGATAGTATTTGGCTACATAATGGCGTAAGTGATTTAGGAAAAGAAGTAATTAAAGAGATGAATAAATGGGGGATTATGATTGATGCTTCACATCCTGCAAAGTCTTCTATTAAAGAAATGATTGCACTTTCTAAAGCGCCAATTATTGCTTCTCACTCTTCTGCAAGAGCCTTAGGAGATCATAGTAGAAACTTAGACGATGAGCAACTACAATGGATTAAAGAAAATGGAGGAGTTGTTCAAACGGTTGCCTTTAAATCGTACTTATACCCAGATAAAAACAAAAAATTCCAAGAAGCTCAACGTACTGTTTTAACTAAAATTGCGAAAGAACAAGGATTTGAAATTTTAGGTTGGAGAGCTGTTAGAGCCTTAGAAGGTGAAAAAAGAGCGAGCTACATGACACAATACAACAAGGTAAAAGAACTTGCCAAGGACGTAAAAATAGATGCCAAGCCTGTTGATGTTGCTGATTTTGTTAATCACATTGACTATATGGTTAAAAAAATGGGAATTGACCACGTAGGGATCAGTTCTGATTTTGATGGCGGTGGTGGAATTGAAGGATGGTCTGATGCTTCAGAAACATTAAATGTTACGATTGAATTGGTAAAAAGAGGATATACTGAAGCAGAAATTGGTAAGCTTTGGAGTGGAAACTTACTTAGAGTACTAGACAAAGTGCAAGAAGTTGCTTTGGCAATACAAAGCCAGAAAAACAGTTAAAAAAACACAAGTACCAATAATTCGAAAACGCTTAAAAGAAATTTTAAGCGTTTTTTATTTTGATAAAAACCATCTCCTTTTAAGTGTGTACTAATACCGTACACACAACCTCCAATTAAGAATTGAACTTAAGAAATGAACGAACAAACCAAACAAATCTGTTTCTTATCGAAAGTTAACAGCTTCAGTGTATTATATACTTAATTTTATTCCTGAAATAACCCACGTACTATTATGAATATCTTTATGCTACAAAGTGTACCGGCCCCCATACCTCCTCCACCTCCACCAGGTTTACCAATAGACACACAGCTTTGGATTCTATTTAGTTTGGCAATAGCATATGGTATATATATCATTATAAAGAAAAAACGCCCCCTTCTGAAACCCTAGCCATTTTTCGATATCTCCCATTGACTGAAATTAAACGACCATTGAACTGTAGTAACTAACCATTAATCGAAATCAACCACTCCTTACTAGCAGCATCCGATACCTTTGAGACAACAAAAACAACTCATGAACCCTAAATTTCACAATCATGATCAACTCAGAAAACATATTTGTACTTGTCTTAATAGCTTACGGAATTGCATCTTTAATCACACTAAAAAAATATAGAGAAGAAATAACAACTTTAAAAAAACAACTAAAAAAAGAAGAATACCCATATTAAAATTCAATTATTTCGGGGGATAAAATTGAATTTTATAAAAAGCACTGCTTCTAGCAGTGCTTTTTCTTATTGCTAATAATAGACAATTTTCTTGATAGCGTGTATTGCAACGCTGCAACTTCCACTTCAGATGATTACGCATCAACTACCTTGAGCAATGGACAAATGGCGTCTACGCCTATTTAAAGAATTGCCATTACTTATTAAAGAAAAAAAGCCTTGCTCCCGCACTATTGCATGGTGTGGCATTACATTAGTAGACTTCTGTTTTGTCAACTTCTTGTTCAAGATTCTAATGAATGTAATATCCCTATATTAAAAAACCACAAACATTTTACTCTTGTGGTTTGTAATTTATAGTAACCACGCCAAAGTATTTGTTCGGGAGCCGGGATTACTCATCAACTTCTAGGACTATAATAAAAAGCGAGTAGGTAATTTTTTAAAATGACAACAATTAAATTTAAGTAGGCTAAAACCTATGGCCTCTTGCAATGTGTTTACCCATTTAGCAGCAGTAAATGGCTAAGCAACGCCACAGGCGTCTCAATTACTTATTCTCTGTAGTAAAACTTTACACGTTAAATAATCAATGTTCGTTCTAAAGTTCTTTTTTCTTTCAAAATTTATAGCAATAAGCTCACCGAGTTGTAATTTCTGTATGAAATTGATCATTTTCAATATCGCATTAAAACGTCCTTTCACCTCAAAAGAATACGTTGACAACTTAGTTACATTTGTTCTAAAGATATGGGGCTCACTAAAAGCTATAATTTGCATTTTATTCTGTTTAGAAAATGAAGTTACACTTTGAAGTAAAGTTTGTTGAAAAGAATTATTGATTGAAATATTTCTTTTTTTAAGAACAACATCTAGTTGAACTTCTTTTGCTTTTAAAGCTAAAATTTTATCTAAAATATCACTCAATAATAATTTTTCATTAGATAATTCACTCACTATTTTTTGGGTTTCAAAAGTTTTAGAAATCGCAAATTTATACACGATAAAGAGTGCAGAAATAAAACCAATAATTAAAATTTTGTTTTTAAGTTTTATGTCCATTTCAACTTTTAATTTTTATGCTAAATTCAAACGTTGAAGTTTTGCTATTTCCTTTTCCATGAGAGATAATTACAACTTTTTCTATCCAATCCTTTTGTCCTAATTCTGCCGTCCAATTAGAGAATGAATTATTATTCTTAGAAATCCCTTTTACTAATATTGTATTTTCTTTTACGATTATTTCTTTCTCCTTTTTAATTGACTTTGATACCGGTTGAAAATCAATAACGCTTAGCTGTAATTTTACAGGTACAGACTTGGCTAATTCATTCAAATACCAAGTGGTTTTTGAAGAAGATAAAGCGTTGATATTTTTTGTAAGTCTTATTTTTTGATAAACCCTGTTTTGTAGTTGTAATAATGTGTTTTTAGAGCTCGTATTAATCAATACTTCTCTATTTAATGTAGTCATTTTTGAATGTGCATTACTAAAAAACAAAAAATTGATTAACAAAACAAAAAAAACAACACCCAATGCACTTTTAATCCCAACAGCATGAAACCTATAATTCTTATAGTGCTTTTTTAACTCTTTTTCTACATTTTCAAAATTAGATGCGTTACGTGTATTATTATAAAAGTAAGATAGAATTCCACTAAGCACTAACACATAATTACTAGATATTTTTAAGTCATTAATTTTGTATTCAGTTGCTGCTAACTCACTTTTCTTAATATCATAAATCATTTTATCAGAAATAGAGACAAGACTATTGGATGTTATAATTTGTGATTGATTAAAAAAAGGAACTAAAGAAGTAATTGCTAAATTCTGTAAAGAAAAACCAATAACAGCAATCCCTTTTGTTTGGTATTCAGTTATTAAATTATCGATATATGTTTTTCTGCAGACAGTGACAAAATTTTGTTTCTCATTTTGAGAAATTTCATAATAAAAATCAGAGATTTTTATGTTAGGAAATGCTGTTTTAACAACACTATCTTCATTCACAACCGCATCAATCTTTTTTAAAAGAACCTGCTGGTTATTAACAATTAAAAAAAGATGTTTTTGGGCTTTCAAACACCGAAACAGCTTAGGCTTGGAAAAGAACTGCTCTTTGTTATTAACGGCCAATTCTTTTCTAGACTTATTAAGTTGTAATACATAAAAGGTCTCAGCAGAATTACTATCAACTGTATGCTCTACAGCACAGAATTTAGTTCCATATGTTAAAAGTTGTCGAATCATCTACTGAATGATTGTTGGTTTTATTAATACCGTTAATTTCATTTTAGAAGCAGTTCTTGTTCTTTTACTAAACAAGTATTTTATAATCGGAATTCTTGCAAGAAACGGAACTCCTGAACCGGAATTGTTTTTTAAGTTTTCTTCTAAACCACCAAGAATAACTACCTCTTTATTTTTTACTCTTATAGTTGATGTAAACTCTCTCGAATTAATACCTGGAGGCGCTTCTGCATCAATTTTTTTTCCATTAAAACTAGATTGAACCACTTTTATACTCAACGTTATTTGCCCGTCTCCAGAAACAATTGGAATAATTTTAATTGCAAGATTTGCATCTACAGGAATATAATTTTTAATTTCTCTGGTTTGTGGGTTTTGAGACCCAATAATGTCTGTAATAGTTTGTACATAATAATCTCGTTCTCCACTTGTAAGTGTAGCTTCATGACCATTTAAAGCGGTTAATTTAGGAGTTGATTTGATGTTCAAATCACCATTCGTTTCTAATGCCTCAATATTAGCATAAAAATTAGGAGTTACTTTCCCTAAATTAAGAGAGCCAAAACCGTTAAAACCTCCAATAATTTTATTTATTGAATTTGCACCAAGAGTTAAACTTGTTGAAGGAAAAAGACCTCCTTTTGTTGTTACCGGGTTATCACCAACTCCAAATGACACACCGGTAGTAACTGAAGCACTATTACTTACTTCTAAAATCATTACATCAATAGTAATAACTGGTACTGGTTTGTCTATTAGTTTGATGAATTTTCTAAATTTATCAATGTGCTGTGACGTTCCACTTACAATAAAACTGTTTTGCTCAACATCACTTGTTATCTGTAAGAATTCTCTTATTTCTTTTGGTATTACATTTAATAAATCTACTTTTTTAGTTTTTGAATCAGCATTAGTTTGTTGCGGTATGCTGTTTTGATTTTGCCTAGAATATTGATTAGAAGCAAGCCCTATACCACTATTTGTTAATCTATTTTGATTGGTGTACTTATTTTGATTTTGAGAACTATTTGCATTAAAAGCCCCTTTAGATTCATCCATTATTTGAATAGACCTATGAATTAACGGAATAGTTACCGTGTTTCTTACTGAAGTTTGATTGTTTTTTCCAAAAAAGTAGATATTGTTTTCTTTCTTGTAAGAGTAACTTACTGCAGTTTCAAAGATGTAGTCTAAAAGTGTATCAAAGTGGATGTTTGATGCCTTAAACGAAGTTGTTTCGTTTATTGGTAAAGTTGCTGAAGTAAACATATTTGTTTTTAAATCTAAACCTATTTGGTTTACTACAGTTGCAATAGACACTTTGTTTATATCTACATCAATTATTTTATTAAGCGTATCTATTACTTTAAAATAAAAATTCTTGCTTTTTAATGAGCGTCTATTTCTTGATTCATACACCGTATCATCCTTGTTTTCAGAAAATTGATACATTTTATCTATAGACCTTGACACTTGTAAATTATTAGTGAAAGCAATTTTAGATATTGCTATTTTCAAAGGTAAATTTTTAAGGTAAATCGATAGTTTTTTATCTGCTAAGGCAGGTGCATAGAATAAATTTTCGCCAGTTAACTCGGTAATTTTTTTAAAAGAAGCGTCTAAACGATCATTTTTCAAATCTAAAGTAATTCGTTTTTTTGACGCATCATAAGTTATTAAAACTTCTTTAGGTTTTACTATTGGAGCTTTCTTTTTACTAATGGCAATAATAGACCCAATAATATCAATGTCTAAATTGTATTTTTGGGCACTAAAAATTAGAACATCTTTTATAGCAGATTTCGGAAAGTTATGGTTCACCAAAATACTATTAAGTTCTGGACTTACACTTATGTTTAACTTATTAACATCTGCTATTGCTTTAATAAAACTAGGGAAGGAAGCATTGCTCATTTTTGAGGTAACATTTTTAGCTAATGCTGGTATTATTTTTTCTAAACTATCAAGCCGTTGTTTTAAGTTGTTTATTTCTTTTACCGTTATGCTTTGCGCATTCATAAAAGAAAAGCATAACAGAAAAATGAACGAAATTATATATCTTTTTATCACAATATATTTTTTTATTTAACTTCAAAAGAAGTGGTGGTGTATTTAGTTTGGTAATCGCTATTCAATGCATTGACTCTCCATTGGTAGACACCAACAGTTAAGTTTTTAGAAAAGGAAGTTTTGGTAATGGTTGTATCGATTACTATTTGAGAAGCATTGGTAAATGTTGGTGTTGCAATTTGTATTTGATACGAATCTGCATCATCAACAATAGTCCAGTTAAAATTAACCACACCTTTAAACACAGTAGCTCTATGGGTTGGCGCCAGAATTGTAACGGTTGTATTAGAAATGTTTTCGACAAAAATAGCTTCACAGCTACACAACATTCCTATTGCTAAAAGCAATAAAAAATTCTTTTTCATAAACAGGCAATTATTTTTTTTATAAAGTTATAAAATTATTTGATTTTTAATACATTTGAGAGAACTAATTCTATATTGCTAGCTATGAAAAGATTTCAAAAAAAAATAACTAAAAAAATACCTGCTTTTAACCTACAAGAGTTAATGGTAGTATTGGTTATTATTGGTATTTTAATACTTATTGCCTTGCCCAGTTTAATGCCAGCGATTGCCAAGGCAAAAAGTATTGAGGCGCAAGCCCAGTTAACATCATTGCATGGTTTAGAACGTACTCACTTCTACATGCATTCTACTTATAGTATGGATGTAAATACTATCGATTTTTTAGCACCAAAAACAGTTAATGAAGGCGGTAGAGCAAATTATGTGTACGAAGTTTTAGAAGCGACAAATACTACGTTTAAGGCTAGAGCAACTGCTATTACAGATTTTAATGGCGATGGAAAATTTAACGTATGGGAAATAGATCAAGATCAGAATTTAAAAGAAATTATTAAAGATTAAAATCATTTATTTTAGCTTTTAAAAAAAGCTATGAAAATAGATTCTACTCGCAAGAGTTGGGATACTGCTGTCAAACATTTGGCTCGAAATGGAATGCTTGATAATATTCTTTCTCCATCTCAATTCAAATTAATCCCTTCTTCCAATATTTCTCGATGGAAAAGTGAACCTGATGATAAGTATCTCTATTGTGAAGTTAACCGGTTGATCGCTGATGAAATTGAACTAATTCGTAAAATCAACCAAGCTTCAAAAGTTAAACGTATTGTTTCTGGTTATTTTCTGCTCTGTGAAACTTTTCATTCCATTATTTCTTCCATAAAAGGAATTAAAACTGAGATTCGTAAAAACCGAGACTTGATTGTCAATACCATTGAAAATGTAAAAGAATTTGTTTCAATAGATGCCGCTCTCAAAGTTTTTAATCTTTCTAGAAGTTCTTTTGAACATTACAAAAACCGGCTTATCTATCAGTGTGACGATTCTTATTTTAATTGGTGTCTCAAAAAACATTCAAATCAATTACTATCAGGTGAGATTCTCACCATTAAAAAATACATGACTCATGAAATTTATAAATACTGGTCAAAATCTTCTGTATATCTCAAAGCTGTTATAGACGGTAATTTACTTTGTGGAATTTCTACTTTTTATAAATATTGCTCCTTGCTTGGTTTTAAAAATAAACCAAGACATAAAAAATCTGATGATTATGATCCTGTGAGAACTTCAAAACCAAATGAACTTTGGTGTGTGGATGTAACCATTTTTAAAACCAAAGATCATGTGAAACAGTATATTCATTTGTTAATTGACCATTTCTCAAAAATGATTCTAGGTTATAAAATAAAATCTAGCTCCTCTGGGATTGCTATCAAACAATTATTACAAAGGGCTTGTCTAGAATATAAGCCTGAATCCGCACAACTCTTATCTGATGGTGGAAGTGAAAATATAAATACTACCGTTGCTAATTTTACACGTTCAAATCATATCAAACATCTAGTCGCTCAAAAAGATGTCGTCTTTTCTAATTCTATGATTGAAGCAATTAATAAAATCATCAAACATCAATTTTTATATCAAAAAGAGATTCCTGATAGAAATAAATTAGAAATCATTCTCAAAGAAACTGTTTCTATTTACAACACCATCAGACCCCATATGAGTTTAGGTGGAAATACGCCTCTTCAAACTTTCCAAGGAAAAGCTATTGATTTTTCTGTCTACTCTAGGAGCTTTCATATTCAAAAAACCATTAGAATTCAACAAAACACAAAAACCAACTGTACAAAATGTCAAAGACCATAAGTCTTAAAACAAAGTAGAAGGAAAATGAATTCCTTCTACTTTTTATAACCTTTAATATGTAACACTACTTTTCTAGCGTTGGTAACTTATTCATTTTTAATCAATACCCTTAAATGGGACAGCTATTCGTATAATCATCTCGTAGGTAGCAGCGCTAAAGCTCGTAACACTTACGCATAAAAAAACCACAAACATCTTAATGCTTGTGGCTTATACTTTAATCTGTATTAATTACTTCTAGTTTTGCACGGAAAACATTTCCGCGCCATCGGGTTATTTTTTACACTAAGCACACGATACAATCGTGCGAGAGCGGGGCTAGCATATCCGAGCGATCGGGATTAACTATTTTTTACCACTACCAGAAACAGGAGTATTTCCATGCCAATTTGCCTCGCTGATTAATAAGTTGAGTAAATCTGTATTCTTATGATAAAACTTTTTATCAACTTTTAAATTTAAGTTATCATAAAATAATGTAAATATTTTTTTTTCCTGATAATAAAAATCGCAAAGCAAATGAATAGAGGATTCTGTAAATTTCGCATCGCTTTTAAATTTTTCTAAAGATATTAATTCATTTTTAATAGAATTCAGTTTTATTCTATCTGATATAATAAATTTATCCAATTCTTTAATAGATTCAATACTTCCTCCCATCATAGAAGCTATATGAAAAGGAATATAATAAACTTCTATTTTATCAATTTCTAAATTTTTATTTATTTTAGATTTTTCTGAACAGCTTATAAAAATACAAGATGTAATTAGAATAATAAACTGAATTTTTTTCATAATTATTTGTTTTTAGTTTTTGCTTTTTTGGTCGAAGTAGGAGAAACAGTTTTATAAAATGTACCATAATGACCTTTTCTAACAACTTTTCTTCCTAATTTTCTGGATGCTGGTTGCTCAATATTTTGGATAACTTTCTTTTCTGAACGAAGTGAATAAGCATCAAATGTCCTACCCGTTTGTGGGTCTCTATCTTTCTCATGTTGCTCATTATTTTCTAAAGACGATTTTGCATGACCAAGTTCGTGCAGAAGAGCTTCTGATGGTGACACCACTCCACGCTCGTATTCATCTCCAAAAATTCCACTCCAAAATCCATTATAATTTGAAAACTTACCTGCTTGATAAGGGTCGTAAATAATATTATTTGTTTCGTTATTATGATAAGTTTGGTATTTGCTATCTTTAATTAAAGGATTAGATTTTTTTGTGTTTTTAATAATACCAACATCCCCAACGTCTTCTCCAGATAAATATTTGATAACACCAGTAACGTCTGCATTATTATCTAAAATATTGTTTAGTGAAGTATATACATCTTTAATGAATTGATTATCTCCATCATATGAACCACCAAACTCATATATATGCTCTTTATTTTCTTCCTCCCCATCTTCATTTGTAACAGTGTAGTGAATTACTATTCTTTGACCATCAGGATCAGTATAATAAATCGGATTATTTGCTGTGTAGGTATATGGAGAATAATTATAATATTGTTCAGATAAGTTATCAATATTCATCCAGCGTCCAAGTGCCGCATCATGATTTCTCCATCCAAAATCAATCCAATCTATACCTAATTCTTCATTATGCTCCTTTCCTCCGAATCCATACTTCTGTGCCGAACTATTTCCACCATTTGTTACAGAATTGTAACCTTTATGTTTCAGTCCAAAAGGATAGTAATTAACACGTTTTTTTTAACAGCGGGCACGTTTTTTCAGCGGTTACCTCCAAAAACTTTATTTTTTTTTTTAAGAACGTCCT
>Ga0209395_1000294_pt1 | contig 75630 bp, 68 predicted proteins | sample GOMGulsemesocosm_3_FD_184635 | JGI IMG/M metagenome (GOLD analysis project Ga0209395, IMG submission 184635) | Methane-oxidizing microbial communities from mesocosms in the Gulf of Mexico - GOM9D Gulf of Mexico (SPAdes) (version 2) | ecosystem: Environmental > Aquatic > Marine > Cold seeps...
CTTCAGTTCCAGAGTTTACCATTCTTACTTTATCCATATTTGGAAAAGCTGAACAAATTAGACCGGCTAATTCAATTTCTTTCTCAGTTGATGCACCAAAACTAAAACTGTTTTCTAAAGCGTCTTTGACATCATTTTTAACTTGCTCATTGGCATGACCCAAAAGCATAGGTCCATATGATAATACATAATCCACATAGTTGTTTCCATCTACATCTGTTAAGTAAGCATCTTTTCCTTTTTCAATAAAAATTGGATTTCCACCAACTGAATTAAAAGCACGTACTGGTGAATTAACAGCACCAACCATATGCTCACTTCCTTTTATAAATAGTTCTTTTGATTTTTTATATCTTTCCATTTCAATTTGTTTTTTTAAGCATGGTATATTGTGCATTTGTTACACTATATAATATGCTATCACCGTTTAAAGCAGTGAAATAGTATGTTAATAATTATTTTATTCGTCTCTTTTTAATGCTAAGTACGTCATCTAGCATCTTATATCTAACAGCGTAGTGGTCTTGTATCTATTTTAACAACAACTTAGCTATATCTTTTGCAAAGTAACTGGCAATAATATTAGCACCAGCTCTTTTGATACACATGATACTTTCCATCATGGCATCTTCTTCATTCAACCATCCTTTTTGTGAGGCCGCTTTAATCATTGCATATTCACCACTAACTTGATAAACCGCAATAGGTAAGTCTGTGGTTTGAGTCGCTAAAGCTACAATGTCTAAATAAGGCATTCCTGGTTTAACCATTATTAAATCAGCACCTTCATTCGCATCATCTATAATTTCTTTCACTGCTTCAGTTGAATTAGCAGGATCCATTTGATACGTTCTTTTGTCGCCAAACCCTGGAGCTGAATCTAAGGCATCTCTAAACGGCCCATAAAATGCAGACGCATATTTAGCTGAATAACTCATGATTCCTGTATTAGGATAATTAGCAGCTTCTAATGCTTCTCTAATAGCACCAATTCTCCCATCCATCATATCTGAAGGAGCAACAAAATCGGCACCAGCTTGCGCATGCATAACAGATACATCAGCTAATACCTTAACAGTAGCATCATTTACAATTTCACCATCTTCTACAATTCCATCATGGCCAAAAGATGAGTAGGGATCCATAGCTACATCAGTAAAGACTAACATGTCAGGACATGCTTCCTTAACAGCTTTAATTGCTCTAGGCATTAACCCATTAGGATTAATAGCTTCAGTTCCTTTGTTATCTTTTAATTCGTCTGGTACTTTAACAAATAATAAAACGGATTTTAAGCCTAATGACCATAATTCTTTAACCTCAGTTTGAATGTTCTCTAAACTCATTCTGAAGTAATCAGGCATAGATGAAATTTCTTCCATTATTCCTGAACCCTCAACAACAAATAGAGGTACTAAAAAATCACTAGCTAGAATTTGGTTCTCTTGAACCATTGCTCTAATAGCTGGGTTTTGTCGGAGACGTCTATGTCTTATTTGCATAATTTTAGTTTTTGTATCATAACAAACTACTTGTAGCAAGAGTAAAGTTATGTTCAATGTACTGTCGGTTCGAGTGATTTTAGATTTTAAAACGCTAGTTTAATAATTTAAAATAGTATCGAGAACTCTTTTCAAAAGCTTGTTCTCGATACTATTTTTCTGTCACTCAAATGGACATTTTATTATTTTCTGTATTCTTTAACTGCGTCTACAAATGCTTTGGCATGATCAACAGGTATGTTTGGTAAAATACCATGACCTAAATTGGCTATGTATTTTGTTGTTCCAAAGCCATCAATCATTTCTTTTACCATCTTTTTAATTTCTGGTATTGGAGATAATAATCTATTTGGATCAAAGTTACCTTGTAAAGTGACAGCATTATCTGTTAATGTTCTTGCTATTTCAGGACTTACTGTCCAATCTACGCCAACTGCACTTGCACCTGAATGAGCCATTTTGTTCATAGCAAACCAAGTTCCTTTTCCAAATACAATAACTTTAGTTACTGGTGTTAAAGCATCAACAATTTGTTTAATGTATTGGTAAGAAAATAATTCATAATCAAGTGGAGATAATAAGCCACCCCAAGAATCAAATACTTGAACAGCATCCACACCACATTCTACTTTTTTCTTTAAGTAAGCAATAGTCGTATCTGTAATTTTTTGAAGTAATAAGTGAGCAGCTTCTGGTTGTTGATAACAAAATGCTTTAGCTTTATCAAATGTTTTAGAGCCTTGTCCTTGTACCATATAACATAAAATTGTCCATGGAGCACCTGCAAAACCAATTAATGGAACTCTTCCATTTAAGGCTTGTTTAGTCATAATAATTGAATCAAAAACGTATTTTAACGCTTCTTCAACATCAGGGATTTGAATAGCAGCAACATCAGCTAAAGATTTAATTGGGTCTTCAATCCAAGGCCCTACATTTGGTTTCATTTCAACATGAATACCCATCGCTTGTGGTATTACTAAAATATCTGAGAATAAGATAGCAGCATCAACTCCAATTTGATCAATTGGCATAACTGTTATTTCTGTTGCTAATTCAGGTGTTTGACATCTTGTGAAAAAGTCATATTTAGCTTTTAACTTCATGAAATCAGGTAAGTATCTACCTGCTTGACGCATCATCCAAACTGGTGGACGGTCTAACTCTTCTCCATCTAGGGCTCTTAAAAATAAATGTTTTTCGCTCATGTGTAATGATTTTTTACTGATTCTATTACCGATTCAAAAGTTTGATTTTCGGCTATTATTATATTTGCACTGTGTTTTTTTGCTTCTGTTGCTGTCGTATTCCCAATACAAAACAAGGTTTCTGTAGCTATTGAATTTTTCAGTACATAGCTTTGTATAGCGGATGGACTAAAGAATAAAAGCCCATCTATTGGTGTTTTAATTTCACTGGGAGACAAGGTTGTTGAATAAATATTAAATTCATTCAACCGAATTTTGCGGTTTTTGAGAATCCTGTCTAATTCATTCCTCCTCATCTCCCCACATATGAATGTGAAATTAGTAGTAGGGTAGTCCTCTACAATCTTTTGTGCTAATAACACAGAAGATGGAGCAGAAGTAATTAAGTTTAAATTATTATCAGCGATTAACTTTGAAGTTTTATCACCAACACAATAAAAACTAATATCTTTTAATTGACTTAAACTAAAGTCATTTAATAATATGTTTAATGTGTTTTTTGAACTAATAATCCAATGGTTTGATGAACTCAAAACTTTGGATTGATCATACGGTAATGGAGTAATAGTTATAAAATTTAAAGCAATAATATTAAACAAGCGTACATCTAAGATATCAAGTGATTCATTACTTAATGTTTTAGTTGATAGTATGTTTGTTAATTTATTCATTATAAGCTATCTAGATCGAGCTTTATGTCGTTTATTAATTGCTGGTGTTCAGCTTTCATTTCTGCTGCACAAATAACACCAAACCCCTTAGATTGATCACGTTTAATTGATTTATTTAAAACTGCTTTTTGTTTTCCATCTAATGAAATAAGTAAACCTGTGAAGTGAAGGTCATCTTGTTCAATCTTTACAATTGCACCAATTGGGGATGAACAACCAGCTTGAATCGCATTCATGAAATCACGCTCAATTGTAGTGCATAGTTCTGTAACTTCATGGTTCAGTATATTTCTTACTTCAGCTAAGTTATCATCAATTCTAGATGCAACGGCTATTGCGCCTTGTGCTGGTGCAGGTATCATCCAATCTAAATCAATAAAGTTTTCACCTAATAAATTAATTCGTTTTAAACCTGCTTTGGCAAAAATTGCACCATTCCAATGTGTATTTGAATCAATTTTCTTTAATCTTGTATTCACATTACCTCTTAAGCCTTCAATAGCGTGGTTTGGGTATTTGTTCAACCATTGCGCTTTACGTCTAATACTTCCTGTACCAATAAAAAGTTTAGTGTCAAAATCAATAGTATCTCCTTTGTATTTAAGAATATCTTTAGAGTCAGCACGTTCCAATACGGCAATATTGTGAATATTTTCTGCCATATCTGTAGGCACATCTTTTAAAGAGTGAACAGCAATGTCAATTTTTTTATTTATTAAAGCAGTGTCTAAACTTTTTGTAAATACACCTGAAAATCCTAATTTGTAAATCGGTTGTTTTAGGTTAATATCACCTTCGCTATCAATTTGTATTATTTCTGATTTGATATTGTGCTTTAACAATATTGACGAAACTAAATTAGCTTGATACATAGCTAATTCGCTCGCTCTAGTACCTATTTTAATTATTCTTTCCATTACAATTTAAACATTTGTTTAATTAAGTTCATTTGATCCAATCGAGTTTTTTCGTCTGTTTCGTTTTTCAACTGAGTAACAAGTCTACTCGTTAATTTTTGAATAATCCTATCAGAAATAGCGTGTAAATGGTCTTCATTAGGGTTTTCTAACTTCTTTTTATGATATTCTACTTCACTATTTTTAATAGAAACCATTTTACTTTTAAAGGACTTAGTTAAATTGGCGAAAATTTGATGTGAAGCCCATTCTTCAAACTCAATTAATTGTTCATTAATTATGTCATTTGCTTTTGGGATTTCTTTTTGTCTATTTTCTATTGTTTTATTAATGGTCTTAGATAATTCATCTAATCCAATTGCCTTTACATGTTCCAGTTCATTAACATCATCATGAACGTTAGTTGGAATAGATAAATCAAAAACAGTTAACGATTTATTAGAAATGAAATTTGTTTTATTTATGGTTGGTTTAGCTGAGTTAGTGGCAACAATCAAGATATCAGATTGTGAAATAGCTGTGTTTAATTCAGAGTGTTCAAATTCTGTAATAACATACTTATCTGCTATTTGTTTCGTTTTCGTTTCTGTTCTGTTAATAACAGCTAAATTCGTAGATGGTAAATGTTTATATAAATTTTCAATAGTCAATTTACCTATTTCACCAAGACCATATAAAAGTATACGTTTTTCTCCAAAATTTTCAATTTTATTTTTGATGTAATCTACAGTTACGTATGAAACAGAAGTAGTTCCATTACTTATTTTAGTATTTGTTCTTACTAATTTACTTGTACGAAAAACAGAGTTTACTAAACGTTCTAAATAACCATTTATAGTTCCTAATTCTTTCGCAAATACAAAGGATTTTTTTAATTGGCTAATGATTTCAAAATCGCCTAAAATCTGACTGTCTAAACCACAACCTACTTTAAATAAGTGTTTTTTAGCTGCATCTCCTTCTAAAATCTCTAAGTAATCTTTTAACTCATCAATTGTAGTATGTGTAACACTGTTCCATTTTTTATAAATGTCTTCAATATCATCAGCTAAAGCATAAATTTCAGTACGGTTACAGGTGGAAATTATAAAACCGTTAGAGTTTTCTGAACTTGCAGATGTGAGAATTTCTTTTTGCTGTTGTTCAGACAAACTAAATTTTCCACGAATTTTTTCATTCGCTTTTTTATAACTTAATCCAACAACAACAAACTTCTTCATCTACTTATTTTTATCGAGAAACATCTCTGTTTACTAACTAGGATGCAAATTTATGAAGCAAGTTCCTTACTTCTGTCATTGTTATATCATAGCTTTGTCATGAAAGTGTAATTGCTTTAATTTGTAACTATTCTAAATAAGAATTAGGAAGGTGTTGAATTATATTTCAAACTACTGATTTTTATACGAATTGTGGTATAAAATGACTGTAAAAAAGGATTTTTTCAATGTCATAAATTTGTCATAACGTGATTTTGTTGATTTTATTCATAATATTCCTAAATCTTACATTTACTTTTGTATAAAAAAATTAAAAGATGAAAGGTGTATTAATCGTTAATTTAGGGACTCCTGATAGTCCTTCAACAAAGGATGTAAAACGGTACTTAGGAGAGTTTTTAATGGATAAATATGTTATCAATCTTAATTATTTGAGTCGTTTAATTTTAGTGAAAGGAATTATTTTAAATACTCGTCCAAAACATTCGGCAGAAGCTTATCAAAAAGTATGGACAGCAGAAGGTTCTCCCTTACTATTTAATTCATTGAAATTAGTGGGCAAAGTAAAATCAAAAGTTGACTTTCCAGTAGAATTAGCAATGCGATATGGTACTCCAAATATTAAAAGTGGCTTACAAAAACTAATTGATCAAAAATGTGATGAGATTTTGGTGTTCCCACTATATCCTCAATATGCTATGTCAAGTACAATGACAGTAGAAGAGAAGGTAAAAGAGGAGCTAAAAAAAATGGATCCAACAATTAAGTTAAACTTTATTAAATCGTTCTATAAAAATGAAGGGTTTATAAAAGGTTTAGCTGAAAAAATTAAAGAAGATAAAGAGAAGTCAGGTGCTAATTACGTACTATTTTCTTACCACAGTTTACCTGTAGATCATCTTGTGTTAACAGGTTGTGACGGTACAGCTTGTTCAAATTGCCAAACAAAAACAGGATTAGCTGATTTAAAAGAAATGGACGATAGTAGCTGTTATAAATACCACTGTTTGGAAACTACAAAAGCGGTTGTTGAGTATTTAGGTTTGAAACCTGATGAGTTTGAAATATCGTATCAATCTAAGTTGGGAAGAAAAGAATGGTTAACACCGCGAACTGTGAATAGATTAACTGACTTAGGAAAGGAAGGTAAAAAGAAAGTATTAGTAACAACACCATCTTTTACGAGTGATTGTTTAGAAACTATTGAAGAAATAGGAATGGAAGGAAAACGCATCTTTTTAGATAATGGTGGGGAAGTTTTTCATAGAACAGAATGTTTGAATGATGATGACGGTTTTGTTGAAACAGTTATCGATTTAATAACAAAATAAGGTTTGACTTGACAAATTATGGAAGTATTTAATATATTAAAATCTTTACACATCATTTTCATAGTGACTTGGTTTGCTGGATTGTTCTATGCGGTTAGACTTTTCATTTACCATACAGAAACAAAAGAAAAAACATCACCTGAAAAGGAAATATTACAAGCGCAATATAAAATAATGACCAAACGATTATGGACTATTATTACTTGGCCATCTGCAATTATTACTTTAATTCTCGCTACACTTTTATTAACGTCAACACTTGGATTGACTTACTTGAGGCAACCTTGGATGCATATTAAACTATTTTTTGTGGTCTTGCTTTATGTGTACCAATTTATGAGCCATAAATTATATAAACAACTTCAAAATAACGACATCAGATACACTTCAGGTCAATTAAGAATTTGGAACGAAGTGGCTACTATTATATTATTTTCTGTCGTATTTCTTGTTGTATTAAAAACTACAATTGGTTGGATATTTGGTGTGACTGGTATTATTGGGGTAATGATATTACTTATGATGGGAATCAAATTATACAAAAGGATTCGTACGAAACGAGAAAGCTAATAAAGACAATTAAAATTAACATTTTTTCTACCTATGTGGTAGAGTATAATATAAAAAATTAAAACATGAATTTAATTCAAAAATACAATATTGCAGGTCCTAGGTATACTTCATATCCAACAGTACCATATTGGAATAAAGAAGGTATTACTATTAATGATTGGAAGTCTACAGCTAAGTTGGCGTTTGATGAAAGTAATTCAACTGAAGGAATCAGTGTTTATATACATCTTCCATTTTGTGAAAATTTATGTACATTTTGTGGATGTCACAAACGAATTACCAAGCAACATTCAGTTGAGGAACCATATCTACAAACGGTTTTAAAAGAATGGGATTTATATTGTGATTTGTTTGTTGATAAACCAAGAATTAAAGAACTTCATTTAGGTGGTGGAACACCAACATTTTTCTCATCAAAAAATTTAAAAACTTTAATTGATGGAATTTTTGCAAAAGCTGAAAAAACTGAAGCGTTTGAATACAGTTATGAAGGGCACCCAAATCACACCACTAAAGAACAATTACAAACTTTATTTGATTTAGGATTTAATAGAAATAGTTTTGGTGTACAAGATTACGATCCAAAAGTTCAAAAAACAATTAATAGAGTTCAGCCTTTTGAGAACGTGAGAGATGTTACTGAGTGGTCTAGAGAAATTGGTTATAATTCAGTTAGTCATGATATTATTTTTGGATTACCATTTCAAACTAAAGAAAGTATAATTGACACAATTAATAAAACTAAATCATTAAAACCAGATAGAATTGCATTCTATTCTTATGCACATGTGCCTTGGATTAAAGGAACAGGGCAAAGAGGGTATGATGAGAAGGATTTACCAAAGGATGAAGTAAAGCGTGAGCTATATGAGTTAGGTAAACAAATGTTGTATGATTTAGGTTATGTTGAAATTGGAATGGATCATTTTGCTTTAAAAACAGATAGTTTATATAAAGCAGTTGAAGGTAAAACACTTCATAGAAACTTCATGGGTTATTCTGCTGGCAAAACTAAATTAATGGTTGGATTAGGTATGAGTTCAATTGGTGATAGTTGGTACAGTTTTTCACAAAACGTAAAAACGGTAGAGGAATATCAAGAGGTTGTAAATAATGGTGAATTTCCTGTTTTTAGAGGACATTTGTTACATGATGAAGACTTAGTGATAAGAGAACATATCTTAAACATGATGTGTCATTTAGAAACCAATTGGTCGGATGATAGATTGAAATTTACAGATTTAGATAAATCATTAGATAAATTAGCAGAAATGGAAAATGATGGGTTAGTTGTGATTTCTGAAAATGGATTAACAATCCCAGAAAAAGGACGGCCTTTTGTACGTAATATTTGTATGGCTTTTGATTTAAGGCTTATAGCGAACAAACCAACGACTAAGGTGTTTTCATCTACTATTTAAGTGATATTTCATTAGCTTCAATTAAAGTAGTATAAAAAAACGTGGAACAACTAAAGTTGTTCCACGTTTTTTGTTTTAACTATTTAGATTTTATTTTTATTATGGTTTTGTAAAATTCTTTACTCCAAATGTAGATTGCAACACTGAGTATTAAATATGACAATTTGTTATAGTTCCAAGCGATATTAAAGTCTAAATGAATTAAATGTTGAATCGCTCTTGTGATTCCACATCCTAAACACTCAATATTTAAAAAAAATTTTGAAGGACAAATTGACTGTCCTGAATCAAAAAAATTATTGGGTAATAGTAATAACCAAATAGGTAATGCTATTAGTCCAATAATTTTAATGTAATTTTTATACATTATCCTTTACTGTAATAAGCGCGTAAATAAGACCTGGTATGTAGCATAATAATGTTAATAATAAACAAATAAGCACTTTAGTTATATCCCAATCCGTTACTAACCCAACTGCCACAAATGGTATTAAAATGGCTAGTATGTAGTATAATATTTCATCATCAGAAGTAGGTGTTGATTTTATTTTATCTACTGATTTTTTAACTTTTTTCTTGATTATATTTTTTATAGCCTTTGATTTGATAGTTTCTTTAAACGAAAATGTATTCGACTGTGTTGATGTTTTCTGAATAGGAGCTAAAGTACTTAGGTCGTTTGTTTCAATAATACGGGCTACTGGTTCATTTTGAGAAGAAGTAACATTTGTTTCTACATTTTTAGTCGTATTATTTAATTCAACTGTTTCAACTTTATTGGTATTCCCATTGTTATTTACTAAAATCTCTTGATTTTTTGTAGGTTTTGATAAATTATATTTTTTATTTTTACTAATTGAAAACCCTTTTGTGTATTTTCTTTTTTGAATGCCAAATTTTCCAGCCACATCATTTGAAGTGGAACATGAGAAGGTGAGTACGCCAATAAGAACAATTAACAATGATCTAACTTTATTTTTCATAATATATATTTTTACGTAAAAATAATATAATTATTTAGAAAATGAAATTATCCAATGCAGCTTAATTATTTAATAATTATTTTTTTTCTAACGACTCTATTACTATTAGCGATTTCAAGAATATAATAGCCTGGTAATACTCCATTCAAACTTAATACGGATGATGTTGGTGAGTAGTTTTTAATAAACTGACCTGTGGAAGATAATAATGTGATACGCTGTACATTTCTCCTTAATAAATTGTTTAATTGAAGCTCTGTAGTCGCTGGGTTTGGATAAATCAGAAATTCATCAAGTGATTGTTCTGTTATATTCAATTCACTAACTATAATTGTATCCACATCTGCTATAGTTGGGGTAGGATTTATCACGCAATTTAAATCAACAGTGTTACTGTCAACAAATATGCGAATAATTATGGTGTGTGGTACAGCGGCCCATGCACTTATTGGTGCATATGTTGTGTCAATATAATGGGGTCCCACATCACCTGTACATTCTTTAAAAAATAAATCGATTGTTACGATATAAAAATCTGGATTAACCATTTCAAAATGAGTAAACTCAAATCCATCATGTGGAAATTGGCTAATTACATTTACAGTAGGGGGAGTGTTCAGTCCTAAAACGGTATAGCTCTCAATTTCTTGAGCTTTTGAATTAATACTAAATAGTAGTGTGAAAAATAGAACTGTGGGTTGTAATAGTTGTTTTCTTTTCATAGATAACAAATGTACAACAAAACAAAACAAAACAAAATTATTTCTTAATTCCTTTATATACAAAAGCTGGGGGGACGTTTAAAGGGATTAAATTCACACTTAATTTACCATATCTTTTTTTTACGTCATTTATAGAGTTTAACGAGTATTGATATTGTAGGAAAACGCCATTTTTTCTCAAATAGTTATGGGAATTATCTAGAATAGTATCCTTAATTTCTTTAGGAATCATGGCTAGCGGTAAAGACGATAAAATGGCATCAACTTTATCAATATTATGTGCTTTCAGTACTTCCGGCAGTGTTTCAGCGCCTTGGTTCAATAAAATCATTCTAGGGTCGTTAAACTTCTCCTTAAGAATGTTGTAAAAGTTGGTGTTCAATTCAAAAACAAAAAGTTTTGCCGTTGGTTTCGCTTTTTTGAGTAGTTTCTTAGTGAAAACTCCGTTACCAGGTCCAAACTCAACAATAGTGTCTGTATGTTTAAAATCAATTTTACGACACATATTATTAACTAATAATGGCCAACTAGGAACCCAAGAGCCAACTTGATTCTTTTGCTCTAGGTAGGTTTTAAAAAAACTCTTTTTTTGTTTTGGAACTGACATTATTCAAATATAGATAAAAAACCTTTATTTATTACTCCAATTGCTTTTCCTTTTAGTTTTTTACCAATAAATGGAGTATTGGAAGATTTTGATGCTAAGTCATTTATTTTTAAAACCCATTCTGAATCAGCTACAAATAGAGTTAGATTGGCTTTAGAGTTTTCCTCAATACAATCCACTTCTACATTAAAAATTTGTCTTGGGTTTGAAGATATATATTTAATAATTTCGTTAATAGAAAATTCTTTTAAGGTATTTAAAGCTGAAAATAATGTTTGTGTTCCAATGATTCCAAAGGCAGAATTTCCAAATTCTGTATCTTTACTTTCAATATCTTGAGGTGTGTGGTCTGAACAAATAAAATCTATAGTACCATCTTGTAAACCAGTAATTAAAGATTGTTTGTCTAAACTACTTCTTAAAGGAGGTATTACTTTAAAATTAGTATCAAAATTTAATATATCTTCATCTGTAAATAGCAAGTTATGTACATAAACATCTGCTGTTACTTTAATTCCATTTGATTTTGCAGTTCTAATTAAATCGACACTTTTTGAAGAAGATATTCCTGTAAAATGAATTGGTGAATTCGAGTATTCTGCAATAGATAAATCTCTTTCTACCACAATGTATTCGGATAAAGCTGGGATTGATTTTAAACCTGTTAATACACTAGATTTACTCTCGTTAACTTGTCCTTTACCAAAGATTGATTTGTCATAAGGGAAAGAAATAATTTTTCCGTTAAAATTTTGAGCATAAAATAAAGCACGGTACATTATACCTGCAGAAACTTCTTGATGGGCGTCAGAAAACGCAATTGCACCAGCATTTTTCATATCATAATATTCTGATATGTTTTTACCCTCTAAGTTCTCTGTTAAAGTTCCAAAGGGGTGAATGTCTACTGGAGAAAACTGTGCTTTGTTTATTAAGTAACTAATTTGAGATTTATTACTAATAGATGGAGTTGTATCAGGTGTAGTTGCAACTGCTGTCATTCCACCCAATTCAGCAGATTTAAGCCCCGTTTCAATATCTTCTTTAATCTCATGACCTGGATCCGAAAAATTAACTTTAGCATCAAACCAACCCTGTGAAATATGAAGGCCTTCAACGTTAATGGTTTGATCAGTATCAGTAGATATATTATCTGAAATCTGAGTGATAGAACCATTTTCAATTAAAATGTCTTTAATTTGATTATTATGTGATGAATTTTCATCAATAATTTTACAAGATTTAATTAGAACTTTCATTGTTTAATGTTTAGGATTTCCAAAATTTTAAAAGTAGTATTTCAATAGCAATAAATAATAAAGCCAAAAATAGTAGAATTCTCCAATATTCTTGTGCTTTTAAACTCGATATTTCAATCTGACCATTACTATTTAGCTGCAATTCTTTTACATTAATCCAGTTGGCATTTGAAAAGTTTGTTTGTATATCTTCTGAACTCAGATTCTCTATATTACTTTCGTCTCTGGAATAGTTAAAAGCAACCAAATCTTTCAAAGAGTTTTTATTCTCTAATTTGTAAAAGTCTGCACTATTAATTTTATCGTATAGTTGGTCAAAAATTAGTTCTCTACTCGTATTTGTGTTAATAACTGAAGGGATTAAATCAGTTTCTAGATCTGTATTGATTAAGTGGATTTGATCTTTTTCATCCAAATCTTGATAGAGTGGGTAGTTGGAAGGTTTTCCAATGGTGAAACTTATTTTTTTTGTTAATGCTGAAGTTTCAGCTATCCTTAAATAGGTGGCAGCAAATAAAGCGTGATTTTGAAAATTCGTAGAGGTAATAGCTAAAGGTGATGTCTGTAAAAATAATCTGCCATTTTTTTGCTTTGTATATAACAAAAATGGCTCTGACGAATTGTAATTAAAAATAGACACAAAATTATGTGATGTTGAAATATTCAAGGTATAAGTTGAAGACACGGTTGAATATTTATATCTACTTGGTTTTTCTTCAAACACACCATTAAACAATGGATCGTCTGCATTAAAGTAATTAAGTTCTGCATTTAAATTGGTTTGTTCAATGAAGGTAGGTAGCTTTTGTTGCCCTAAAAATGAATTCCAATTCGTGAAATCAACGTTCTCTCCGGGAATCAAACATACGGTTGAACCATTCCTTAGTGAGCTATTTAATTGATCTTGAATACCTGATGGAATTGAATTAATATTATGTAAAATAATTAAGTGTTTATTTTTGAAATCTTCTTGTTTTATCGAATTAATTGTGGCTGTAGAGTAATTATAATATGAATTTAACTGGTATAATTGTTCTATGTTTTTAGGCGTGTTTTCATTTGAAACTATTAGTATATTAACATTTTCATTTATTGAGTATGTAAAGAAAAAGTCATCATCAAAAAATAATTGATTTGTTTTGATATGTAATTTTCCCTTTTTAATTCCTGATGTGGTGTTTGTGTAATTTATACTTTCTTCAATGTATGAATTAGGGGCAATATTTAAACTTTTCCAACCCTTTTCTTTAGCATCAATAGTCAGGTTTATATTCAATTCAGTAACCTCACTAGCGGATTGATTTTTAATTCTAAAAAACACTTTAATCGGAGCGTTTAGTCTATGGACGGGACTATCAAACCAAACGCTATCAATAAATACATTACCTAGCATCTCACTTTTAGCTTGGTAATAATAAGTTGGTAGTTCTTCCTGCTTAAAATCAATAAGTGTAGAAGTTGATTTTTGAAAATCGCTCAGTAAGAAAAGTCGTTGGTTAGCATCCGCTTCCGATTTTTGAAGTAAATCAGTTTGCATTCCTAAAACTGTTGATAATGGAGTTGAAATAGGTGTTAAATTAATTTCTTTGATTCTATCAATTATATCTGACTTAGAGTAAAAACGTTGATCTTTTGATAAGAGTTCAGTTGTCAATAAATTTATTTTTTCGTCTTCGTTTAATGATTTAACCAAATCAATAGCTTTATTTTTTACTTCATTTAATAAATCTCCATCTTGTCCAATAGCTTGCATACTAAACGAGTTATCAATATAAATAGAGGTAATGTTTTCTGTCTTTTCATTTCCTAGTGTAGGAATAAAAGGTTGTGAAAAAGCTAAAACTAACGCTGAAATCATTAATAGTCGACTTAAAAGGACTAAAAGATGTTTTAATTTATTTCCAGACCTACTATCTTCAATAGCTTCAGTTAAAAAATCAACTTTTGAGAAATAAACGGTTTGGTATTTTCTAAAATTAAATAGATGGATGACTATTGGAATAATCAATAATAGTAGTGCCCATAAAAAGTTTGGATATACAAAACTCATGTTGCAAAGATGCTAAAATTGATTTAGAAATTTATTATTTTATCAATTTATATTTTGAATTGCATTCCTTAAAAAGATAGAAATCGGAATACTTATTTATTAAAGAATGGAAATCAATATAAATTTGGTTGTATTTAAAACGGTTTACTTTATTAAAAAATGAAATTTACAATTAAATTTGCAGTAGATTTTAGAGTTATGAGTATTTTCAAATTAAAACAATTCAATTTAAAGCAAGCTGACAACCTTCAAAAAATGGGGTCTGATACTATGTTGTTAGGCTCTTCGGTTATTGGAAGTTATTCAAAAGTTTTAGACGTAGGTACTGGAACAGGTATTTTGGCTTTAATGATGGCACAGCGAAATGAACAGGCAGAAGTGCATGCCGTTGAGCCACATTTACTATCGTTTGAGGAGGCAAAGTTTAATTTTAATGAATCTCAATATGCTAATCGATTAACAATTGAGTCGAAAAAATTGCAAGATTATGAAACGGATTTAAAATTTGATTTAATAATCTCAAATCCTCCTTATTTTGAAAATTCAACTTTAGGCGATAAGTCAGAGAAGAATTCAGCACGACATACATTTAATTTACCTATTAAAGAGTTTTATCAATATAATGCAAACTTATTAGCTGAAGATGGAAAGTTATATTTGATTTTCCCATATGATTTATTGAATATTCATTTAAGCCTTGCTAAAGATAATGGGTTATTTCCTGAACGAATTATTACGGTAAATAAGGAGAATAAAAAACCAATTAGAGCTATCATTTGTTATACATTTCATGAAATTGAAGAGGTGAATGAAAGTCAAATCATCATTACCTTAATTAATGGTAAATATTCAAGGGAGTATATTGAATTAACTAAAGACTTTTATGCGCATGACTTAAGTAAACAATATCAAGATTAAATAGACATTGATTAATTATCAAAACTATCCCATATTTTTTTCGTAAATTTGGGATTATGAGGATTTTAGTATTAGTAGTATTTTTAGTTTCAAGTATTAATGCCAACGCACAATTCGGTTTTGAACGAATTGACACAGTGGATGTCATTAAAAATTCAATTACACAAAAATACCCCTGGGCAGGTGGTATTGATTACGGACAGTTTTCTAATATTGATTTAAACTTTGATGGCGTAGAAGATTTATTCATTTTCGATAGAACGTGTCATAAAGTGTTGACATTTATTCAGAACGGAGCTACTGGTGTAGTTGATTATGAATATGCCCCAGAATATGAAACTCTTTTTCCTGAAATGTCAAACTGGACCTTATTAGCAGATTATGATTGTGATGGTGATAAGGATATTTTTACGTATACTATTGGTGGTGTTAGGGTATATAAAAATACCGGGAATTCTACTTTAGGTTTACAATTTGAGTTAGCAAAGTCAATTTTAAAAACAAATATATACGGAAACAATGTTTACATGTATGTAAGTTCAGTGGATGTACCTGCTATTTTAGATATTGATAATGACGGGGATTTAGATATATTGGCATTTGGTGTTGGTGGTTCATCTGTGGAATACCAACGTAATATGAGTATTGAAACCTATGGTGTTTGTGATTCATTAGAATTTGATACTGGTAATATTTGTTGGGGGCTATTCAAAGAATCGGCATCCACTAATGCAATATTGTTAAATCAACCTTGTCCAGGTCAGGTTGGAACACCATATATGGAGCTTCATGGAGAAAGTCAAGATAGACATGCTGGTTCAACAGTTTTGGCTTTAGATATGGATGCGAATGGAGTAATGGACTTAGTTTTAGGTGATATTTCATATAATACAATGACGTTATTAATGAATGGAGGAACAGCTCCAAATCAAAATTCTGCAATGATTAGTCAAGATAATGCATTCCCTTCTAATTCAACTCCTGTAGATTTACCAGTGTTTCCTGCTGGTTATCATGTGGATATAAATAATGACGGAAATAGAGATTTGTTAGTATCACCTGCGTCAACAATTGGTTCAGTAAACGAGAAAAGTGTAGTGTATTATTCAAATTCTGGTCCAGACAATTTACCGACATTTAATTATGAACAAAATGATTTTTTACAAGAAAATATGATTGAGTTTGGGTCAGGAAGTTATCCTATCTTTTTTGATCATAATGGGGACGGACTAAAAGATGTTCTAGTATCTATTCAGGGTAAATATGATCCAAATTCGGGCAATCAAATATCAAAAATAGCCTACTATGAAAACACAGGAACAGAAACTATACCTGAGTTTACATTTATTACTGACGATTATCAAGGTATCTCACTATTAGGAATAAGTACAGAGTTAAATTTTTATCCCACTTTTGGGGATTTGGATGGAGATGGTGATGAGGATATGATTTTAGGAGAGTATTCAGGTTATAACTATTTATTTATTAATACTGGTGGTGCTGGAAACAACGCAATTTTTAATACATATTCAATTCTAGAAGATACAGATGGAACGTTAATTATTGACGGTGTTTATCCAATTCCACAGTTAGTTGATATCGATAGGGATGGTGATATGGATTTGGTTCTAGGAAAACGAAACGGGAAATTGAATTTTTATAAGAATATAGGGACGCCAACTACTTATGAATTTAAACTGTATACAGACTTTTTAGGTGGGGTAAATGTTACTGAAGTTGGATTTGTAGAGGGTAGAGCTGTTCCTGTATTTGTTGACATAGATGGTGAGTACCATTTGGTAGTTGGATCAAAAGAAGGGAACTTATATTATTATGATGACATTGAAGACAATTTGGAATTAAGTTTTAACTTGGTGAGTACTAATGCGGATAATATAAATATAGGAAAGCAATCTGCTCCTGCAATAGCTTCTATTTCAAGCGATAATAAATTAGTAATGATGTTAGGTAATAAAAGAGGTGGATTAGGTTTATATAAGTCAGCATCTGTTTCAGATGTTAGTTTACAGGAGTTGAAACTGAATTTCACAATTTTTCCGAACCCTTCAAATGGAGATTTCACAATAACATCTGATGCCACTCATTTAAATACAAGAATTGTTGTAAGCGATTTTTATGGTAAATTAGTTTATATAGATAAACTTAATTCAAATCACAAACAGATTAATCTTTCCAATTTATCATCAGGTATCTATATGATTACACTTACTCAAAATGGAATAGGTACGACAAAAAAAATAATTTTAGACTAACTATGAACTCACTTACAAAATTATTAAATATTGAATACCCCATTATTATGGCACCAATGTTTTTAGTGTCAAATTCAAAAATGGTAATTGAGGCATGTAATAATGGTATTGCAGGTGCAATTCCTGCGCTTAACTTTAGAACTGATGCTGATTTTCGAGTAGCAATTAAAGAAATGAAAGCCAATTGCAATGGACCAATAGGAATTAACTTAATTGTAAATAAATCTAATCCTAAAGTTCATCAACAATTAAAAACAAGTGTAGAATTGGGAGTGGATTTTATTTTAACGTCACTAGGTTCTCCAAAGGCTGTAATTGAAGCTTGTAAGTCAAAAGGGATTAAAGTGCTATGTGATGTAACCGATTTAAAATTTGCAAAAAAAGTAGAAGAGCTTGGGGCAGATGCAATAGTTGCAGTGAATAATAGAGCGGGGGGGCATAAAGGAAATATGGGGCCAGAAGAATTAATTCCATTGTTAGTAACTAATTGTTCTATTCCTGTTATATCGGCTGGAGGAGTTGGAAATAAAGCTGAAATGGATGCTATGTTAGCCCTTGGAGCTAGTGGGGTATCTGTTGGTAGTGTTTTTATAGCAAGTGAAGAATCTCAAGTTTCAAAAGAATACAAAGAAGCTTGTGTAGATTATGGTGCGAAAGATATAGTAATGAGTACTAAAATTTCAGGTACACCCTGTACCGTTATTAATACGCCATATGTATCTAAAATTGGAACAGAACAAAGCTGGTTAGAGCGCGTATTAAGTAAAAATAAGAAATTGAAAAAGTGGGTGAAAATGTTCACTTTTGTTAAAGGGATGAAATCAGTTGAAAAAGCAGCTTTCGGTGCAACCTACAAAACCGTTTGGGTTGCTGGAACTGCTATTGAAAATACAAAAAAAATTCAACCGGTTAAATCAATTATTGATAGTTTAATTAAATAAATAGTTGGAATTTAATATTTTTTCAGTTATATTTGAAACTGAAAAAATTAAATTAAACTACAAAATTATGAAAATGACATTATCAAATTTAAGAAAATTAGGATTAGTATTAGTAGCTGCATCAACAATGGCTATGGTTTCATGTGGAGGTCCTACTCCAGAAGAAGAGGCTGCTGCAGAAGCTCAAGCTGAAGCAATGGTAAACGATATGTTTAGTGGAATTGAAGATGCAATGGAAGAAGCAACAGAAGAAGTTGTTGAAGAAGCTGCTGAAGTTGTTGAAGAAGGTGCTGAAGTTGTTGAAGAAGCAGCAGATGCTGTAGCTGAAGAAGTTCATGAGCATGTTGAAGGTGACGGACACGAGCACTAGAAAAATATTTTGATGTAATACATCATAACTATTAAACCCTTTTCATTCCATGAAAAGGGTTTTTTTATGTAATTTTAAAATGTAATGACAGACGAACGTGTTAAGAAAGGTAAGGAGGGTAAAGATCTATTTTCTAATATTGAAAGTTGGGAATTAAACCGTAGACGGTTTGTTAAAACAGTATCTATAACTACTGTTTTAAGTCAAATTGCAGTCATGACATCTTGCATAACTAAAAGAAACAAATTATATGAAGGAAATCAATACGTTACTGCACTAGAATCTGAAATTATTCAAAAAATACAAGAGATTTTATTCCCTGATGACGGGAATGGACCTTCAGTGATTGATATTAATGCCTATTCACATTTGTTATGGGTGTTGACTGATGAAAGAAAAGATAAAGAATCTATCAATTATATAACAAAAGGAATAGGTTGGGTAGAGGAAACAGCACAAGAGAATTACGGTAGAACCTTTTCGGACTTAACTCAAATAGAAACTGAAGAGTTAGTAGCTTTTATAGCTGATAAGAACTGGGGGGCTGGTTGGTTGTCAATGATTTTAACCCTTATTTTTGAAGCCTTAGCTATGGATCCTATATATAATGTGAATACAAATAAAACAGGCTGGAAATGGTTAGAACATAAGCCTGGTAATCCGAGACCAAATATTGACAATTCATATATTAATATTTTTAAAACGATTAATGCAAACTAAAAAATACGATTATTGTATAATAGGTAGTGGGGCGGGTGCCGGACCAATTATATTTGAGATGGCAAAAGCAGGTTTTAGTGTATTAGTACTTGAAAAAGGACCTTGGATAAAAACAAAAGATTTTTCAAAAGATGAATTAGTATCCTGTAGACGTGATGTGTACATACCAAGTAAAGAGGATGAGTTTCATGTCATTGAAAGTCAAACGAGTGATGGAGAATGGCAACCTTTAGCGACTAGAGATACGAATAAAAACTATTGGAATGGAAGTTGTGTAGGTGGTTCTTCAAATTTTATGAGCGCCTATTTTCATAGATTAAAACCAAATGATTTTAGATTATTGTCCGAATACGGTCCTATAGAAGGCGCTAATATTGTAGATTGGCCAATTTCTTATGACGAACTAGAACCTTATTATACAAAAGTTGAGTCGGTAATTGGTATTTCAGGTGAAGTACGGCAACATACAACATTAGAACCTAGATCTACATCAAACTATCCTTATCCACCGTTAAAAACAAACATAGTCTCTGAGTGGATTGATAAAGCAGGGATGAAGGAAGGTTACCAAATGGTTAACGGAGCAAGAGGAATACTGTCTAAAACAAAAGACGATCGATCAGCATGTTATAATTCAAATTATTGTGGGAGTTATGGTTGTTCTTCAGATGCAAAGGGAAGCAGTAGGGTGGCACTACTGAATGATTCCTTAAAATACGATTGCACGATTATTCCGAATGCTAAAGTTTTTCATTTAGAAACGGATGGACATAATAATGTTGTTAAAGCAAACTACTATTTGAATGGAGATAAACATTTTATTGAAGCTAGTACATTTGTTGTGGCTTGTCAAGCTATTGAAACGTCAAGATTGTTACTGAATAGTAAAAATAAGGATGCACCAAACGGCTTGGGTAATGAAAATAGTTTGGTAGGTAAAAACCTGGTCTTTTCGGCCGGTGGAATTGGCGGAGGAAATTTATATTTTGAAGATTTTTCTAAGGAAGATGCTCTGAAAATAAAAGAGCCAGGTGTTTTTGTCAATCGAGCAATTCAAGAATGGTATGAAATAAAAGAAGAAAATTCAGGTACTAAATTAAAAGGTGGAACTATTGATTTTTTATTTGAACATACGAATGCAATACCTAAATTAGCTAGACAGAAATGGAAAGGAACACGTTTAGTCTACGGATCTGAGCTTAAAAAAAACATACACTTTTATTTTACTAAACAACGAAAAATTAAATTTGAGATTTTCAATGATTGGTTACCAACTGATGATTGTTATGTTGAATTAGATGAAAAAGAAGTTGATAAATGGGGCGATTTAGTGGCTAAAGTTAGAGTAGGTTTTCATCCACATGATATTAAGATTGCCAAATATTTAGCCGTAAAAGGGGAGCGAATTCTTGAGCGAATTGGTGCTAAGAATATTTCTACAGGCATAAGTGGAGAGCCTTCTCCGAATCTTGTTGTAGGTGGTTGTAGGTTCGGGGAAAACCCTAATACTTCTGTTTTAGATAAGAATTGTAAAGTGCACTCAAGTAAGAATTTATATGTAACAGATGGTAGTTTTATGCCAACTGGGGGCTCAGTTCCGCATACATGGACAATTTATGCAAATTCTTTTCGAGTAGCCGATCATTTATTAAGAATCCACCGTTAATATATTTTATATCTTCTTAATATTTTTTAATTCATTGTCTATAACTTTGTAAATTATAAAAATATATACAAATGAAAATATTGATTATACTGCTGTTTATTAGTTCTTTAATTAGTAATGTGCGAGCGCAGGAAAAGACTCCTAAATTATGGAAATATAAAGCTGTCACCTCTTTATCTGGAACGCATGCCTCTTTTAAAAATTGGAATGCGGGTGGCCAAAATACAATCTCTTGGATTGCATTATTTGATGCTGAAGCAAATTATAAAAAAAATAGTTTATCTTGGAATAATGGTATGCATTTGGGGTATGGTCAAAACAGAATTTTAAGAACTGATTGGGCTAAGACTGATGACGTTATCAACTTGTATTCCAAATTTGGTTACAAAATGTCAAAAAATTGGAATATAGCTTTATTAGTAGATTTTAAGTCACAGTTCGATTTAGGGTATGACGCAGATTCTATTTTTACCTCAAAATTTATGGCTCCGGGATATTTAACGGTTGCACTAGGAACAGAGTATAAACCAAATGATAAGTTACAGATATTAGTTTCACCGTTAGCTGCCAAATTTACCTTTGTAAATGATTTTACTTTAGCTAATGCTGGCGCATTTGGTATTAATACAGAGACAGATTTAAATGCAGCAGGTAAATTTGGTCTTAGAAAAGAAATGGGAGCTTTTGTTAAGTTTTTATTTTCGAATAAAGTAATGGAGAATGTTACATTTAAAGGAAAGTTAGAATTGTTCTCCAACTACTTAAACCACTTTGGAAGAATTGATGTGAATTTAGAAACATTATTTAGTTTTAAAGTTAACAAATGGTTATCTGCTTCTTGGGCATTAAATTTATTGTATGATGACGATATCGATATTAAAGTACTTAATACGGATGGAACAACTTCAATCAAGCCTACAGCTCAAATTAAAAATGTATTAAGTATGGGAGTAACATATAATTTTCTTTAATCAATAACTAAAATTTATAAAATAGTATAATGAAAAATAAAGTATTAATCGCTATTGTAATGGCATCATTATTTGTAACAAATGTAATAGCCCAAAATAAAACAGAAAATTTTTCAATTGGTTTACAATTTGGAACCATTGAATATTCTGGTGAAATTGTACAAGAAATATTTTCTTTTGATTCAGGAATCCACCCTTCTCTTGGTTTGAATATAGCAAAATATGTAACACCTTCATTTAATTTAAGAGGGAGTTTTAGGGTCGGTACAGTTGATGGTTCTAATGGGATTTATAGTTTTAAAAATAGATTGTTTGATATAAATGTATTATTAGATTACAAATTTAATAATGGGTATATTTTAAAAGAAACATCAATGTTTGCACCTTATGTTTTTATTGGTGCAGGTGATGCCCTTTCAATGTACACAAATAAAATAACAGGTATAGAAGAGCAGCCGTTGGCTTATTTCAATATTCCAATGGGAGCTGGGATAAAGTTAAATTTAACGTCTGAAATGGCCATTTCTATAGAAACACATTATAATTATGCAATTACTGATGAGTTAGATGGTGTGATTAGTGGTGCTAATAATTGGGATGATTCATTCTTATATAATTCAATAGGGTTCAATTATAACTTTATCTCTGGAACTGATTCAGATGGTGACGGTATAAAGGATAAATATGATAAATGTCCTAATATTTCAGGTTCAAATAAAGGATGTCCTGAAGACTATTTTGAACACATAGTAATACTGCAAAATGCACAAAAAGGTTTATTCTTTAATACAAGTTCTTCTGTAATTAAAGAAGAGTCATTTGCTGTATTAGATAAGATTGTTGAATTACTGAATGCTAATAAGGATTTAGAATTAGATGTTACTGGTCATGCTAATAATTTAGGGGGAGAAGCAATTAATTTAAAATTATCTAACGAAAGAGCGGCTGCAGTAAAGACTTATATTGAAAGTAAAGGAATTGAGGGGGCTAGAATTTCTTCAAAAGTATATGGAGATACTAAAGCAATAGCTAATAATACAACGGAAGAAGGTAGGATTCAAAACAGAAGAGTAGAGTTTAGAATTAAATATTAATTTTAAATTATATGAAATTTGAAAAGGGTGACAACTGTAGTTGACACCCTTTTTTTGTGTCTTTTGAGTATTGATTCTATGAATAACACCCCACAATATGTAGACTAATATGTACTCGTGCTCATTTCATGAATGAGTGTGTTATTTAACCTGAATTAATGAATGTAGCATTTGTAATACGGTTTATTGAATTGGGTTATCAAAAAGAAATAAATGTTAACTTACTTTTATTAATTTAGGACTAAGAAAGAAACAACTCTTTTTCTTCCTCTGTTGGTAATACACAAAAACTGTTGCTAATTTTATGTCTTCTTTTAGCTATGTAAGTATAAACAGCATCTCTCATGAATTTTGGAACAATATAAAATGCCTTCAATATAGGTAATGGAAATTTTAGTTCAGCTGTTAACTGTAAACCACCACTAGATTTATCATAAATCGTATTATTCTTCAATACATATAGTGTGTCTAATTTAATATCTATCCCTCTTGATTTAAGTAGTTCTGTCGCAAAGTCAGATTGAAGTGTAGCAAAATAGATAGAATCATGTTTTCTATGTTTCAATACAAATTGAACAGATGAGTTACAAAAACCACAGTCGCCATCATAAAAAAGAATTATATTTTTTGAATCATCTATTTTCACAATGTAAAAATAGTTAAATTAGTAACTTGAAATCTCTAAATGTTTGAATATTATGAAAATTGGAATTTTATTATCTGGTTGTGGTGTATCTGATGGTGCTGAAATACAAGAAGCTGTTTTTTCTATGTTAGCTGTTGAAGAGGCTGGTGCAGAATATCAATGCATCTCATTGAATAAAAATCAACATCATGTAGTGAATCATTTATCAGGTGATGTAATGAATGAAAATCGTAATATGATGGTGGAGGCTGCTAGAATTGCAAGAGGTAACGTAATTGATGTTACTGAAGTGTCGCCAGCTATATTAGATGGTTTAATAATACCTGGAGGATTTGGGTCTGCTAAAAACTTTTCAAAATGGGCTTTTTCTGGAGCAGATGGTGAAATCTCACCCGAAATTAAATTACTACTTGTGAATTTTGTAAATGCTGGAAAACCTATTGCTGCCTTATGTGTGAGTCCAATATTAATTGCAAAAGCATTAGAAGGTTCAGCAATTAAAACGAAATTAACCATGGGGAACACGATAGATAAATCGCCATATACAATTACTGAATTCAATGCAGGAGTTGAACAAACTGGTGCTAAAATTCAAGAAAAAGCATTAAATGAAATTTTAGTAGACGTAGAAAATAAAATAATTACAGCACCTTGTTATATGATGGATGCTAAGATTTCAGAAATTAAATCTAATATAGATAAAGCAGTTGAGGCTCTTGTAAATTTAGTAGAGTAATAGTTTAAATTTTGGGCTTTCTCAGTTCAAAATTCTCTCCTAAGTATACTTTTCTAACCATTTCGTCAGCAGCTAACTCTTCAGCAGTCCCTTGTTTTAGAATCTTACCTTCAAATAACAAGTATGTTCTATCTGTAATCGCTAATGTTTCTTGAACATTATGATCTGTAATTAGTACACCAATATTTTTACGTTTTAATTTAGCTACAATGTTTTGGATATCTTCCACGGCAATAGGGTCAACACCTGCAAATGGTTCATCTAGTAAAACAAATTTTGGCTCTGTTGCCAAAGCTCTAGCTATTTCCGTTCTTCTACGTTCTCCACCAGATAAACTTTGACCTAAGTTAGTACGCACATGATTTAATCCAAATTCAGAAATTAATTCTTCTAGTTTCGCTTCACGTTCAGCTTTAGTTTTTTTTGTTAATTCCAAAACAGACATAATATTGTCTTCAATGGACATTTTTCTAAAAACAGAATTCTCCTGTGGTAAGTAACCAAGACCTAATTGAGCACGTTTATACATTGCTAAATTTGTAATGTCTTTACCATCCAAAAAAACTTGCCCTTCGTTAGGACTTACTAAGCCAACAATCATATAAAAAGAAGTGGTTTTTCCAGCACCATTTGGTCCTAACAAACCTACTATTTCACCTTGGTTTACTTCAACAGAAACACCTTTAACAACTTGACGTCCTTTGTATGATTTTTGAATATTATTTGCACTTAATTTCATAATTAAAATTTTCTGTTGAGCATAGCTTGCCTCCAAATTTAGAAAAATCTTCTGACTCTAGAAAGAGTTCAACGTCAAATTATACAAATCCGTATAGTATAAGTGTTTTTTTGAAAAAAAACCATGCGATTCCATTAAAAATTCTGATTTGTTTTAGTTATTTAAACTCTAGAATTCAAGATTAAATAAGAATTTCACACCAAACTTGGAAATATCAGGTGTATCTAGATAAGTTAATCTCCAGATAGCATCAATTCTAATAAATTGAAAAATATTTTCAATTCCAATATTAAATTCCATATATGGTTTTGTATAGGATAGCTTTTGCGTGTTAGAAGGTAAAATCATAGCGGCTAAATGTTTATCATTAAAATCACCAATAACTCCCTTAATGCCATAAATTGATCTAAGTTCCAATTTTCTTAGTAATGGAATTTTATCAAGTACAAAACCTTGTAATTTGTGTTCAAAATTAAACCCTATCCATGTATCACTTGCAAATTCATAAAAATTTAATAGATTAAAAGCATCTGGCTCTAAATAATAAGATTGATTTCCATTATGCACATTTAAAAAAGGGTAGGGTAATGTTCCAAATATTTTACCCATATAAATTCTATAATTCAATTTACCACCAAAACCAATTTTTGGACTGTGTGACATAGAAAAATCAAATCGATTAAAGCTTAGTTCACTATTCAAAATATTTTTTAGTCCTAGGGTGTGAGTTAAACTGAAAATTGGAAGTTTTGAGCCTAAAGAATACCTATCAAAATTCCCTTCAATAAAACGTTCATCTTTTGAATAAATTAATTGATTTCTAATTTCAAAAGACGTCAAACTATTTATTTTTATGATTTCATTATTTGAGTCAACTCTATAGTAATCTGAAGTACCTAAGGGAGTGAATTTTTTCCACTCCACCAAACTAAAGGTTCTAAAGTTTATTTTTAAATCCTTTTCAAAGGAAATAGACGTATTAGCTACTTTGGTAATTTTATCTGCTGGACCGTATGAGAAAAATGAAGTAAAAGAGCCTCCTTTTCCATCTGTATGAGAAGATAGACCGAGCTGTTCAATTTTATTACTATAAGACACTCTTATCATTTCTCGTGGATATTTTTTTAATTTATACCTATATGACATGCCATATTTAAATTGTTTGTCTAAAAATCCGTAGGCTAAAAAACTGTTAAACTCATGTCTCTTACTAAACATGTCTGATGTCCTGAGGTTTAATAATAATCTATGACCTTCAACGGTGTTTTTATTGTATAAATAGTAAGCATCTCCTAATTCTAGGTATCCAATTTTCCAAAAACCAGTCAGGTTTAAATAGGCCAGGTTATTATAAGCCTTAAACGTTTTATTCTTTTTTAAAGAATCAACCATGGTAATAATTCCTTTTTCTTCATTTGTTAACGTGTCTTGTCTAATCTGATTCCAATAGTTATCTGATTTGTAATTTGAACTATCCAATACTAAAATTGAGTTTAAATAAAATTTATTGTCCTTAGGTGAATTTAAGATGTAATTAGATCTTAAGGTTGTTTTTCTGACATTGAATCCTATTAATTTATCATTTTTGGATTCATTAAATAGTTTGAATTCAGCAAACACTTTTTCGGAACTAACCATCCAATTCGTAGAGTCTATCAAATTGTAGTTTTGTTCGACTTTAAAATTAGACACAAAATTTAGATTTACTTTGTTAGGAATTTCAGCTATAACCTTTTTTATTGCATAAGTATTATGTGTAACCCACATTTCTCCAATAAAGGCAGCATCACCTTTTCTCCAGGGCCTAAACATAATATGATAGCATAATTGATCATCAATAGTGTCTTCTCCCATCAAATAATATTTATAAAAAATACGTCCAGTTAAAGCTATAGGACTAATAAAGTCTTTACCAAAAACACTTATGAAATCATCATAAATATTTACGTTTTGATGTATATCACCAATATATTCAACCAGGTATAATTCATCTACTCCTGTAACTTGGCTTGCTTTAATAATTTCTTTTTTTCGCTTGGGTTTATTTTTATAATAGTATTTCGAATAGGACTCACTTAGCAATACTGGCAAATATTTTTTCCCATTTAATGAATCCGCATAGTCTCCAATGAAATCAAAATTTCTCATCAACCTTGATTGATTAAAATTGTCTCTTAAATTCGTTAAATCAATCTGCATTTTATTGTAAACATCATTTTCATATGCAATGAGTTCATTTGGATTATTTGCCTTTCGGTGTAGATTTATTTGCTTAAGAATTTTAAAGGCTGAGTTTTTTTTGGAAGCTACAACTTCAACAACTTCAAGTGTAATATTGTCAATTAGAATTATGGTTACATTTTGTTGAGAAACAGCTGGAATAGAAACCTTTTTATAGCCTACATATGAAAAACTAAGAGAGTCAGTGTGTTTTAGGGTTTTGACTTTAAATTTACCTTCAAAATCAGAAATGGCTCCATCTGCTGTATTATTAAATATAACTTTAACAAATGGAATAGGGACATTGTTATTATCTAGGACAGTTCCAGAAATGACTATTTGACCAAATGTACTGGAAACAAAAAACTGAAGTAGAAGAATGAAAAATATTCTCATACTTTATTATTTAAGTTCCTCTTTCCTCTTCTTTTTTTCGATTCTTTTTGCAATTAAAATTCCTAATTCATACAACAACATGATAGGTATTGTAACAACTACTTGAGTAAAAATATCAGGTGGAGTAATGACAGCTGCTAATATTAAAACACCAATAAATGAGTGTTTTCTATATTGTTTTAGAAAAGTAGAAGTCACTAAGCCTATTTTTGAAAGAACTAAAATTAAAACAGGTAATAAATAGAGAATTCCTGTTAATAAAATGGTGGATACAATAGTGGATATGAAATCACTGATTATTAAATGATTTATGACATCATTTGCTATCTTGAAATTACCAAGGAAGTTAACTGTTAAAGGCGCAATTACAAAGTATCCAAATGTTATTCCTAAAAAAAACAAAATAGAAATAAACCATGTAATTCCTTTCACTGATTTTAATTCATTTTTCTTTAATCCGGGTTTAATAAACCCCCAGAATTGATGAAAAATAAAGGGGAATCCAATTATGAAACCACCAATAATTGACATTTTAATGGAGGTGCCAAACTGACCAGCTAAAGCAGTGTTCTGAAAGTCTACTTGAACATCTTCAAAACAAATACCAAACGTTTCGCATGACCACCTAAATGTTGGGAAATTAGCGTCTTTTAAACGTAAGAAGACGTTGTAAACAATTTCTTCTCTAAAAATAAATACAACGAATGCTATTATAACAACAACAACAACTGATTTCACTAGACGCCATCTTAATTCTTCAAGATGACCTAAAAAAGGCATGTTTTCGTTTTCTTCCATTGTTTTTTATATGACTACAAAAATATGATTTATTTTTTAGGAAGCTTTATATTAATTGAACTTGTTACCGAATAATGAGTTTTATTTTTCGCTTTGTTCAACTTACTTAATACTTCATTTTGATAATCTGAATCTTTCAACCAATCATTAGCATAGAGTATCAGTTCGTTTAAATATAATGTTAAGCGTTTCTTGGCTAATAATGTGGTATAAAAATCAATTTCATTTAATTGCGCGTTTTTTGATTTAGCTTTTAGGTAATACTTCCCATATTTTGCAGTGAATTGATACGGAATCATAGGTTGTCTATAGGTTTGAACATTAAGTTGAATTCCGTTATCAATTACCACTTTGTACGTGTAAACAGTATTTAATTCTTCACTCTCTTTTGAGTATTGAATAACTTTAGATAAAGAATCTCTATAATAATTAAATGGTTTCCCACCAATAATTCCACAACCTATAGCAGCGGTATTTAGTTTTTTATCCGTTTGACCTAATGCTGTAAATAACTCCATAATTTGTATTGAATCTGAAACTGATAGGTTATTATGTTTTGAAAATTCTTTATGCAAAGTATATTTCGAATTTAATTCAGGATGAGTTACATTTACATGAATAAAAACTTCTTCAGCCGTTTTTGAGAATACTTTTTCACCAAAAGCAACAGTAATAATATCAAAACTCTCCGGTTTGTAACTTGCTTTAAAAGTAAAGTCTTGTTCTAGATAATTAAAAATAGTCCCGTCATTAAAAATAAACTCTCCTTTGTTTTTACTTCTTTCAAACTCTACAAATGAATCCCCAACATTCTTCTTCATTAAATCGAGTTGAGTTTCATATTTTGCAAGTACTGTGTATGCTTTCTCCTTGTCAAATTTTAACTGCTTTAAAAGTCTTTTTTGATCTTGAAGTTGCGTATTTAAAAATAGCAATTTAGCTTGTTCATTATTTTTTTCTTTTACGGTTTTAGTTACTTTGCCCGTAATATGTCCAGTCCCTGCTTGATCAGAATAGCCTAAATTCTTCTTTTTTAACTTTTTTTTCTTTTTCTTAACCTTAGGTTTCGGAATTGGTGCATATCTCATTTTATTCAATTTCTCTTCTGATCGTTTGATGTATAATAGTGATTTTTGAATAGCCTTTTCAGTTTCGGCGATATGATAATCATATCCTCTTTTACCGTAAATCATTTCTTTTAACTCGGCAATATGAATATTTTCTAATTCGTATATTAATCTCCAATAAGTAGAACCCTTTTCAAAAGTTGAATCCGGAGATAAATATCTATTTTCAGAATTTCCATATAGTAAATATGAATTCCCTCCTTTTTGAATAATAACAGTAGTTTGTCTTTCTGGATGGTATCCCCAAATATCAAAATGTACTTTTGTTTGTAGATTTTTAATTGTATTAATGTGCTTTATCGGATTAGTTTTACAAATTAAAGTTTGCTTTTTTGTAGCCTTGTCGAGTTTAATTTCTGTGTCGAAATTAAAATACGTTTTGGGGTCGGGTAGAGCTCTGTTATATTTAGTTCTTAAAACACTTTCTAAATCAGAATAACTATCTCCATCTCCAGCTCCAATTAAAAAATTTTGATATTGTTTTGTTTCTCCACCTAATAGTACAAAAATTTCTTGCGATCTAGTATTTATATATTTTTCTTGGGCATAATAAATAGACCTGATAATTAATAATTGATCATTCAAAGTGAAACTAGAATTCTTTATCGCTGCAATTTTCTCTTTTATAGTCAAATTGGGAGCGTAGTATTTTTGGATTGATGGTGACAAAGCGTACTCACCATTACTTAGGGTACGAATAGCACTTTGTGGTGCTTTTTCAACCACATAATGCTCGAAAATATTTATTTTTTCTTTTAAATAAGCAAATTTCTCTTTTTTTGAATCTCTGAATTGAAGCATTAACCCTAATTCCCAAGAAGCATAGTGAGTTGCAATGTCAGAAATTACACCATTATTCTTACGTGAGAATTCGGATCTATGTAAAGTCAATTTTGAAGAGTCTGCTACAATCTGTTTTTCAACATAAGGATAGTCTGCTAGTGTATCATTAATATAAGGGATAGAATCCGTGAATTCAAATAAATGAAATACTTGGGGAGTCATATTTTCTATTTTTCTAGTTAACTGATAAAAAAATGCTTTCTGCTTACCAGTAAAGTCATTCCATTCAGTTTGCGCATTAGAATTTAACGAAAGGAATATTAAGAGTAGTGTAATTAATTTAGTCATATTGTCAATTGTAATTAGATATAACAAAATTACAAAAGTTATTCCATACAATAATTCATAATAAAATTCAATATTAAGATTCAAATGTTAATTTGGAGTTGAAAAAGTAAATTCAAACTTAATTTCATACAATAAATTTTGTTCACGGCAGAATATTGATTAAATCAAACCAGTTATTTAAAGTTTAGACAAATTTGTAAATACTGACCGTTCCGGAGGGGAAGGATTGTTAGGCTCATTATTAAAAAGTAATACTGTTGTTCTTTTAACTATAAACTTAGTAGAAAACTTGAAGGATTGGTCGGTGGGTTATTTTAAGTAATTAGATTTTAACTTTATAAACAAAAGCATCCTAATAACTAGAGGGCTTTTGTTGGTTATTGACGTAAATATGTTGTAGATTTGATGAGTATCGTTAACATAATAAAGCAACATAGTTTTGGAAAAATTTGACTTAGAAAAAGAACGCAAAGAAATATTAAATGCCTACAAAGGGTTATTAAGAGCTAGTAAGCAATTTAGGAAAACGAGAGAGGACACCCAAATGATCCGTAAAGCGTTTGATATTGCTGTGGATGCTCATAAAAACGATAGACGAAAATCAGGTGAGCCTTACATCTTCCACCCCATTGCTGTGGCTAGAATCTGTACAGAGGAAATGGGGTTGGGAACTACAAGTATTGTAGCTGCATTATTGCATGATACTGTTGAGGATACACATATTACACTTCAAGATATTGAAGATAATTTTGGCTTAAAGGTTAGGAGAATTATTGATGGATTAACTAAGATACCTGAAGTAATGGATGATAATGTATCCTTACAGGCTGAGAATTTCAGAAAATTAATTTTGACAATTTCTGATGACTTACGTGTTGCTTTCATCAAAATTGCGGACAGACTCCATAACATGCGAACGTTAGGTCCTGTTAGGCGGGATAAAAAATTAAAAACGTCATACGAAACAGAGTTTTTATATGCTCCTTTAGCACATAGGTTAGGGTTTCATGCTATAAAACTTGAATTAGAAGATATTATATTCAAGTATAAGGAACCCGAAATTTATGCAGAAATAGAAAAGAAAATTGAAAAATCTAAAGAAGTTAGAAATAGATTTATTTCTCAATTTACTCACCCAATTAAAACGGCATTATCTACTGTAGGTTATAATTATAAAATTAAAGCGCGTTACAAAAGTATACCATCTATTTATAATAAGATTAAAAATAAAAATGTTGACTTTGATGAAATTTATGACATTTTTGCTATCAGAATTATTATTGATGTGCCTTTGGATGAAGAAAAATCAGCAAGCTGGAGGGTGTATAGCATGGTAACTGATTTTTATCAACCAAACCCAGATAGATTAAGGGATTGGATTTCTATACCTAAAGCAAATGGTTATGAATCGCTTCATACCACAGTAATGAGTAATAATGGTAAATGGGTGGAGGTTCAAATTAGAACCACTAGGATGGATGATATTGCTGAAAAAGGATATGCTGCCCATTGGAAGTATAAAGAAAATAATAACCAAAGGTCAAGTTTTGATAAATGGATTGGTGAAATCCGTGAACTATTAGAAGATCCTGAAACTAATGCCGTAGATTTTATAGATGAATTTAAAATGAATCTATTTGCGGAAGAAATATATGTATTTACACCAAATGGAGATATTAAAGTATTACCTAAAAATGCAACCACATTAGATTTTGCATTTAGTATCCATTCCGATATTGGTTTGAATTGCATAGGAGCTAAGGTTAACAGTAAACTTATGCCGTTAAGTCATGCTTTAAAAAGTGGGGACCAAGTAGAGGTAATTAGGTCATCTAGACAGAAACCGAAAAGAGAGTGGTTAAAATATGTCGTGACAGCTAAAGCTAAACAATACATAAAATCATCTTTAAAGGCTGAAGCAAATAAAATTTCAGCTGACGGAAAAGAGATTCTTGAGCGAAAATTCAAACAAATAAAAGTTAAATTTTGTGGTGAAAATGTAAGTGTGCTTGAAAAGCTATATGGTATCCATACTGCAACTGAACTGTATTATCAAATAGCAAAAGGTAAGTTGGATTTATCTAAAATGAGAGATTTAGATATGGAGGGTAAGTATTTAGTCTTACCTAAGACGATAGAACCTGTTTTAAGTACAAAATCACTAACCAATATAATTTCATGTGTTGACCACAAGAATGATATTATAATTATTGGTGAAGACTTTAAAGACTTAGAGTATACTCTAGCAGTATGTTGTAGTCCAATACCTGGAGATGATGTATTTGCATTTATTACCAATTCTGACGGAATTAAGGTGCATAGAACAAATTGTCCTAATGCAACTCAAATGATGTCTAACTATGCATATAGAGTAATTAAAGCAACATGGCAAAGTCAAAAATTAAAAGAAGAGTTGACCACACTAGTTATTAAAGGTATTGATGATATGGGAATTGTAAATAATATTACGACTATTATATCCCATGAACACAATGTGAATATGAAAGCGATTTCATTTAAGTCAAATGATGGTATTTTTGAGGGGGAAATTCAATTGTATGTGTATGATACTCAGCACCTAGATAAGCTAATGATTAAATTTGAGCAAATAGAAGGTATAATGAGTGTGGATAGGGTTTAACTTATTTTAGTTGAATTAATATTAAATGAAGTGTAACAAATGAGACCATTTTCAGTCTTACTATTAAATCAATACCTATTTTAAGTATTAAATAATTATGTCAGAAGTATTAGAAATTAAAAATTTATCAAAAAAATACGGCAATTTTATAGCTGTTGATAATTTGAGTCTTAGAATAAATTCAGGTGAAGTATTTGGGATTTTAGGGCCAAACGGATCTGGGAAAACGACTACACTTGGTATGTTGCTAGGTGTGATAAATGAATCGTCAGGTTCTTATTCATGGTTTGGAAAGTCTGATTTTGAAAACTGCAGACAACAAATAGGCTCTATTTTAGAGCACCCTATTTTTTATCCAGAATTAACAGCTTATCGAAATTTAGAGATTGCATCTATGATTAAAGGATGTGATAAAAATAGAATTGATGTCGTATTAAAAAGGGTAGGGCTATTAGAAAGGAAAACATCAAATTATAACACGTTTTCATTAGGTATGAAGCAAAGGCTATCTTTAGCGTCAGCTTTATTATCAAATCCAGATGTGTTAGTGTTGGATGAGCCCACTAATGGTTTGGATCCAGAAGGGATTAATTACATGCGTGAATTAATACTTTCTATTGCAGCTGAAGGTAAAACCATTATAATTTCAAGTCACTTATTAGATGAAATTCAGAAAATGTGCTCACATGTAGCTATTTTAAAAAATGGTAAACTAATTAAAACAGGTAGTATTGCTTCCATTCTATCTGATAAGAAACATTTTGAAGTTAATTCAAATGATCCTAAATTTGAAGACAAACTAGGGTTGCTTTCATTTGTTACTTCTTTCATAAAGGAATCAAGTTATTATTTAATTACTTGTGTGGATGAATCTGACTCTGAAGGTGTTAATAAACAATTCTTTAATCAAGGGATTGTATTAAATCACTTAGCATTACATAAAGAGTCTCTTGAAACTGAATTTTTAAACCTTGTACAATAATGAAAAAATACTTACAAATAGAATACATGAAAATTAAAGGTAACTCGTCTTTCAAAGTGTTCACCTTATTGTTTTTAATTTTGATGCCAATCATAATAATTGTTTTACCAAGTTATTTTAAGGATGGTTTATTTGGTTTAGGAATGGAAGATTCTTATCCATTCATGCCAAGAACAGCTTCATCTACTTGGTATTATACAACATACATAGCAAGTTGGTTTAGTTTTTATCTTTTGTCATTCATTATAATTTTCCACATAACGAATGAATACGCTGCAAAAACGGTACGTCAAAATATTATTGATGGCTATTCAAAATTAGATTATTTAAAATCAAAAATTGGAATGGTTGTGTTTATGGCAACAACAGCAACTATATATGTATTCATGGTTGGTTTAATTGCTGCTTTATATTTTAAAGGAAATCAACCTGATATTTCTACTCAAATGCCAGACTTAGTCTCAATGATGACTGGTGGTATATCTAATAGTTCAACTGTATTAGAATTTGGAGGAATGTTTGATGGGATTTTGTTTATCTTAGGGTTTTACATTCAAATTCTAGCTTACTTTATTGTAGCTGTCTTGGTTAGTATGTTAGTAAGAAAAGGAGCTCTAGCTGTCTTGTTGTTTTTTGGTGTGTTTTTTATTAATATGATTCTAACGGCAATTATTAGCACACAAGGAGGGGAAGGTCTTATTGAGTATTTACCATTTAATTCCTTTTCTGCTTTGTTACCTAATTTTGAAATGCAATTTTTATTATTTGGCTTAGGGGAAATGGAGACGTTGTCACTGACAAACACATTGTTGTCAATTGGATATATTGTATTGTTTATTTTTTTAACAAAGGTTATATTTTATAAGCGAGATGTAGTATAACGATCATTTTTGAATTACCTTTGTAGAAAATTATAACACATGAAATTAGCATTATTAACAATTGGAATGTTAGCACTTGCTTTTGCAGGAATTGGAATTAAACTTTGGGCTAAGAAAAACGGAGAATTCTCAGGGACCTGTGCTAGTAATAACCCTGTTTTTAATGAAGAGGGTGAACCTTGTAGTTTTTGTGGTGCAAGACCTGAGGAAAAATGTCAAAAAGAAGACGCATAACCTCTTAGTTTTTTTCAATATACTTACGAGTAGAACAATTATTCTATTGTTCATTAGTATATATTTTCTTATAGTTAAAATAGACTAAATTTTAGTCTACATATTCTATTCTGTTATTAATTGGTAATCTTTACTACTATTGGTTCCATATCTAAAACAAAAACATTAAATTTGTGTTTAAAATTTAAGATATGCAACAAGAAATTCCAAAAAAATTAATCGCAACTATCATTATGGTGGTTTTATTAGTGGTTATAATGATAAAATCTTCAGTAACTATTCAGTCTGGTCAAGCAGGTGTGTTATTTGAAACATTTAGTGGTGGTGTGGATACAAGTGCTCCAAAAGGAGAGGGTTTTCATTTTATTGCTCCCTGGAATAAAGTAATTCTTTATAATGTAAAGCAGCAAAAAAAAGAAGAATCTATGACCGTATTGTCGTCTAATGGACTAGAGATTACTGCGGATGTGACATTACAATTCCAACCAATATCAAAAGATTTACCGTTTTTACATCAAGAAAAAGGTCAGAATTATATTGATGATATTGTTGTGCCAGCTATAAGAGCCGCAACACGTAGTGTAATTGGAAGATATACCCCAGAAGAGATTTACTCTTCAAAAAGAGATGTTATTCAGGCTGAAATTGATATGGAAACTAAGAAGTTAATTGAAAAACAATATATTCAAGTTAATGAAGTGTTAGTTAGAGATATAACTTTACCTGGAACTATTAAAGATGCAATTGAAAATAAATTACAAGAAGAGCAAAAATCTTTAGGATATAAATTTATTTTAGAACGTGAAACGAAAGAGGCACAACGAATTAAAATTGCCGCAGAAGGTAAAGCTGAAGCTAATAGAATTTTAAATGCCTCTTTAACGCCAAATATTTTGAGAGAAAAAGGAATTGAAGCCACTTTAGAGTTGTCAAAATCTAATAACAGTAAAACTGTTATTATTGGTGGGGCTGATGGTTTACCTTTAATTTTAGGGAATCAATAATTTTAACATTTAGTGTTAAATAAATAAACAGTATTAAATTAAGTTTGAGTAGCAATACTCTATATTAAGCATTAGGTAACTATCGTAGTGCAAAGTGAAATATTATGAAAGTATCATACAATTGGATTAAAGATTACATTAAAACTGACCTTACACCTGATCAAATGTCGGTAATTTTAACAGACACTGGTTTAGAAGTCGAAGGGCTTGAAAAAGTAGAAACTATAAAAGGTGGATTAGAAGGGGTTGTAATTGGAGAAGTATTAACGAAAGAGAAACATCCAGATGCTGACAAATTGAATATTACAACGGTTAATATAGGTGCAGCTGAAAACTTACAAATTGTTTGCGGTGCACCTAATGTCGAAATAGGGCAAAAAGTTGTTGTTGTCACTGTAGGTTCTACATTATTTCCATTAACTGGGGATTCATTTAAAATTAAAAAATCTAAAATTAGAGGGGTTGAATCATTTGGAATGATTTGCGCTGAAGATGAATTAGGTTTAGGTCAATCGCATGATGGTATTATTGTTTTGCCTAACGAAGCGGTTGTTGGTACAAAAGCAAAAGCTTATTTCAATATAGAAGATGATTTTTTAATTGAAATTGGTTTAACACCGAATAGGGCTGATGCCATGGGACATATTGGTGTAGCTAAAGATTTAAAAGCGTATTTAAATTATCACAACAATGCGAATGTAGCATTAGATATTCCAACAGTAAAAACTGTTGAATTAACTGGCAAGTTTAAAATTAATATAGATAACTCTGAATCTTGTCCTAGATATGCTGCAGCTATCTTAAAGAACATTAAAATTGAACCATCACCAGATTGGTTACAAAATAAATTAAGAATAATTGGATTAAGTCCAATTAACAATGTAGTTGATATTACTAATTTTGTGATGCACGAAACGGGTAACCCATTACATGCGTTTGATTTAAAAGTGGTTGGTAACGAAATTAATGTTCGTACACCTAAAACTGATGAGAAATTAACGACTTTAGATGGTGTGGAGCGTAAATTATTTGAAGATGATTTATTAATTTGTAATGCAACTGAACCAATGTGTATTGCTGGTGTGTTTGATGGTGAAACATCAGGTGTGTCAGAAACGACAACTGAAATTTTATTAGAAGCTGCCTATTTTAATCCAGTAGTGGTTAGAAAAACAGCTAAACGTCATGCTTTAAATACAGATTCATCATTTAGATTTGAAAGAGGTGTAGATGCTAATACGGTAATTTACGCTATGCAACGTGCAATTGATTTATTGATTGAATTCGCCGGTGCAGAATTAGTAGAAGCGCAAGACAATATATCTGGTGAATTAGAAGCTATTGCAAAAGGATTTAAAGTAGAGTTTTCTATGGATAGATGTCGCCAATTAATTGGGACTGATATTTCAAATGAAGACATTACAAAAATATTAAATGAATTGGACATTACAATCGCATCAAACGTAGATGGTAATTGTGTGGTTGATGTACCTGCTTATAGAGTGGACGTTCAACGTGAAGCTGATGTGATTGAAGAAGTATTGCGAATTTTCGGATTTAATAACGTACCAATCCCTGCTAAATTGAATTCATCAATTTCAATGCAGTCTAAACCTAATACTGATAAATTATACAACACTACAGCTGACTTTTTAGTAAATAATGGCTATAGTGAAATAATGAATAACTCATTAACATCATCTAAGTTTGTTGAGAAATCAGGTTCTAAAGTATTAGACGCTAAACAAAATGTTGAATTATTAAATCCATTAAGTAATGAATTAGACGTAATGCGTCAATCGCTATTATTTGGAGGCTTACAATCTATTGAGCACAACCAAAATAGACAACATCCAAACTTAAGATTATTTGAATTTGGTAAAGAATATATTAAAACAGACAACGGTTATTTTGAAACTCAGAAAATTGGGATTTGGTTAAATGGATTAAAAGAAAACGAAAACTGGACTGAAGGTTCTAGTAAAGTCAGCTTTTATTCAATTAAAGGAATTACTGAAGGAATTTTAAAGAAGTTAGGGATTTGGAAAAACTTCCAAACGTCTGAATTAAAGTCTGACTTATTTGAAGATGGTTATAAAATAACAATTGCTAAAAAAGTTGTTGCTGAATTAGGATGGGTAAAATCTTCTATTTTAAAACAGTTTGGTATTAAAACAAAAGTGTTTTATGCCGACATGAATTGGGATAATATTATAGCTTTATCTGTTATGAATACGGTTAAATTTTCAGCATTACCTAAAACTCAATTTATGCGTAGAGATTTTTCTTTACTATTAGATACTAACGTAACCTTTGCAGATATTCATCAAATAGCCTCAAAGGCGGATCGAAAAATATTAAAGAATATTGGATTATTTGATGTGTATGAAGGAAAAAACCTTGAAAAAGGAAAAAAATCTTATGCTATCAATTTAACATTCCAAGATAACGAGAAAACGTTGCAAGATAAAGCGGTCGAAAAAATTATGTTAAAAATTAGACAAGGCTTAGAAAATGATTTAGGTGCTGTTCTGAGGTAATTTCATTATGAACAGATCTTACATTAAAAAATTGGATTTAACTGTTTGTGCACTATTTAGTTTACTTCTGTTATCATGTGTTCAGGAACCCGTTCAAAATGGGTTAGGTGGATATGTGAATGAAGAGGACTATCAAGAACAATTTGTCAATTCTGATGCTATTGATATAATTCAAGAAGTTGTTGAAATGGATACGATCCAATTAGACACTTCTTTTATTGATTTTTCAAATGAGATGATTGATTTGTTAGCCGCTAATGAGTTAATCGAACTTTCGAAACATTTTCACCCCCAAAAAAGGTGTGCTTTTGTGCCGTATACATTTTTATCTGATGAGAATCAGGAATTCACAACGAATTCCTTTATAAAACAATTCGATTTGGATGAAAAACTAATGTGGGGAACGCAAGATGGTTCTGGTGATTCTATACTTTATACCGTTTCTGATTATATTAAGACGTATGTGTATGATATTGACTTCAAAACAAAATCTTCTGATGTTCATATTAATGGAAACTTAGCGTTTAGTAATACATTAAATAATATCTCTAAACTATATCCTGAAGCTGAATTTGTGGAGTTTTATTATGATGGCACTAAAGAGTATGAGGGAATGGATTGGAAGTCACTTATTTTTTACATAGAAAAATTAGATGACGTTTATTATTTAGTAGCCATTGCACATAATCAATGGACTATTTAGTTTGAATTTTGTTATTTTTTTACAGAGTTATTAAATCTAATTTATACATTAGAAGCTATGAAAAGAATAATTGTAATTTTATCTGGGATAGTAATATTTCAAAGTTGTAATAATACTAATAGAGAACCTATTAAAGTTGACGAAATAATTACTGCTGATATTCTGAAGGAAGCTGAAGAGGTGATTTCTAAAACATTTAATCCCATTTTTAAAAAAATCTGATAGTTTATCTTTTTTTCAAAATACTAATTTCTCTCCAACATTGGAAGGACGAATTAAAAAAGGAGAAAATTTAATTTATGCTGCAACTATGGAATTTGCTTGGGATGAATTAAAAAGAGAATTAAAAGATTCAATTATTGATATTGAAAGTAAAGAGCTAAGGCTAATTAATAGTTCAAAACCATTTAAAGGTGTATTAAGAGAAAATGAGTATAAGACAACAATCGAGATAAAAGAAAATACAATTACTGCAAAAGCTCATTTTCAGATGTTATTACCTTTTGTAGAATCATTAACAGAGTTTAAACTTCCTTTAAATTTTAAAAATTGGAGGTGAAGTCTTTTGGTTTTAAAGGAGATGATAGAACAGGTAGAATAGGGTATTACAAAAGTGATAAAAATTTTGCTATAAGATTACTCCCAAAGGATAGAGAACATGAAATCATTATTATAAAAGCTAAGTCAAAACAATCAACTCTTTTAAACTACTATAATAACTACAAAAAAAAATGTGCTATTTTTAAAAAGGATACAATATGGTGGAAACATAAATTTTATGAAGATGATATTGTTCAAATCCCATTCATTAACTTTAACATAACATATGATTATGAAACTATTGTTGGATCACATTTCTTTACTGACCACGAGTATGAAGTAATAAAAGCAAATCAAAAAACAGGATTTATCTTAAACGAAAAAGGAGCTACAGCTGAAAGTTTTGCCTTAATTGAAGTTGTAGAATCTGCTTCAGATGCTGTTTTTGAAAAACCAAAACCAAAACTTATGATTTTTAATACTGATTTTGTGGTGTTCTTAAAACGAAAAGATGCAGATTTCCCTTATTTTGGAGTGTATATTGCTAATGATGAATTGATGGGGAAGTTTGAGGAAGTTATGAAGTAAATTTTTTGTTCTCACTTTTCTTTTATACTAAAAAAATTGAAAGTGAATTTGTATCGGTAGCCATAACGCATAATCAATGGACGATTTGATATTTGGCTGAAACTAGTTCTAGTCCAATTTAAGTTTGGTTGAGCTTAGTTTATTTATTTCCCACTTTCCAATATTTCCCTTTATTATAATTTCAGAATTACCAAGTGATATATGTTTTGACTCTGTTGGCTCGTTAAGTTCAAAATAAATCACAGAGATGGAAGCGAATTCAACATTTTCTGAAAAATCAAGTTCTATGAAGTCTATAGAATTCGAGAATTTAATTTTATTTTGAATATTAGATTCTACAGAATATCCAATAAGAGTTAAATATTGCGTTATACTTAAAGAGTCTATGAGGTTCAGCTTGATTTGGATACCAGTAACGTTATTAAATAAATAATTTTTAGTAGAATCCGATTCAGCTGGACTATTATAGTCAGTTGTTTGAAAACTCAAAGAATCGTTGAATGTTTTTTTAGTCCAACTTTCATATTGCTTCTTATTCATCTCCCTGGTACATATTAACTCTGAAGACTCCTTTATGTAAACAGAATCGGTTGTATATACTGATAATTCGTCATAATTTTCACCTGAAGAATATGTTATTAGATCTGTATTGGGTAAGTTATATTTTTCCGTACAATTAGCGACTAAAGAAGTCAGACATACCCATGTAAAACCAATTGGAACGTATTCGTTTGGAACACTTTTAGGATGAAATATTTCAATGTAATTATCTTGTCCATATATGTAGATACCTTCCCAGTTTTTATTTCTTTCATACGCATAGGCAAGGTCAGAATTTAAAATTTCTGAACCTAATATAGCTTGATAAGTAGTTGAGTCAACACCAATTAAAAAGTGATTAAGTACTACAGAACAATTTTGTTTCTGAGCTTTAGCTACAAAACAAACTGTCAGAAATGTAAATAGGGTTAAAATCCTCTTCATAATTAAGCTTAACGTTTCGTGTATGAAACGTTGAGCAATAAATAAACACTATCGTTTCGGTTTATTACTTAGTTAAATATAAATATTTAATTTAATTATTCTCCATAAAAATTCGGATTTTTGAATTTGGTGAACTTTCTATGAAATACTGAACTCCGTATTAAATATTATTATTAGCATTTTTTTTTCGAACACTACAAATAATTAGCTTATAGCTTCATAAGTTTGAAGGTAATATGAGTACCATCAAAAAAATCATATTCAAATTCTAAAAAACCATATTCTTTATGATGTATGTATCTAACAGAACTTTTACCGGGTTTATTATGATTTCCAGTACCAACAATTTGCCAACAATCTGTTAGTTGTATATTTGAAATTCATAATCTATTTGGTTTTCAACTAGATAAGTTTGACTTAATTTACCTTTAAACTTTCCCAATCCTGTTAATATAAATAATGACCCTCCATTCCATTTTTCACCTATATTTAATATAAGGAAATGAACAAACTTCTGTATACATATATTGAATTGAACGAAAAGGATGCATTCAAATTGTTAAACTATCTTCAATTGCTCCATTAGTTACTTTTCTCCAAATTCTTATTCCTTCCTATTTTTTCTTCTTTTTTGATTTAGGACTTCTCATATTATTAACAACAGAATCTGTTGGATAATAAGTTACTTTATATTTAGTTTGAGTCTTTTGATATTCCCAAGGTATTCTTAATGGTTGTAAAATTATTTTTTCTTGAGTTAAAGTATCGCTATTCTTATCTATAAATGTTGCTTTATATATGTACGTTCTAGTTCAATCAAATATTTTTATTTCTGAACTTTGACTATAGAGAACATTAGAAATTGATATAACACTTATTGTTAAACTAACGATAATAGTTCTTGATTTCATAGGGTGATTAGCTAATGCTAATAACCGAATAAACGTACTGTTACCCTTATTCGCGTTATATGTTTTACCAAATTTATTAATTCTATTGAACTTTTAATAGTTTAATGTTATTTATAGCAACTTTGTAATAAGAGGATCATTGAAATTGTATCCTGATAAAAATCGGAACAGTAGATACTTATCTTATGAAGTGAAATCATCAAATCAATGAGTTGGTATATTGGAGAAGTTATTGTGTCTGAAGGAAACGAGTTAGCAATAATCACATTGGCCTTATAATCAAAAAAAACAGAATGTCGTCTTTTTGAAAATTAGGATAGAAGCATTAATTTTAATTATAGAATGATCAAATTCTTAGAAATTTTGTAGCCTATTTTGTAAAGTACAAGAATAGTTTTAGTTGGTGTAAATGGCAACAGAGAAGATGGATTACAAACCTCCGTAAACGATACCTACTTAGTTAGCTCATAATTTGTTGTGGAATAAGGTGGTATGAGGGGCGAATTCCGACCATTTTAGCCGGAGCTCAACTCAATTGTAGCCAATGTTATTCTACTATGATTTTTTTTGATAAAATATTTTTTTCTGTTTCTATTTTTAAAAAATAAACACCCGTTTTTAGTTGAGAAAAATCAATGCTTATATTATTACTAAACATTTTTGACATAGATATTATTTTTTGTCCATACAGATTAACAATACTAACTTGATTTATCTGTATAGATTTTTTGTTTTGAATTGTCAAGGTATTTTTTACAGGAATTGGAAAACAACTAAAATAGTTGTTAAAATCAAATTCTGTTACGGTTGTTGTTGTTCCAATATCACCAGCATTAATTGCTGTGTTTGGAGTACTTTCATACGCATAATCTTTAACAGTTAAGGTTTTGTTACTATCAAATGATACGCTTACCCATCCAAAATGAGTATTAGATCCAAGAGTAAATTTACAACCAATGTATCTGTCTTCTAGATTTTGAAAATTAGGATCGGTATCGTCTCCAATAAAGGGTTCAGGAAATGAATTCCCCCAATTTGAACTGGAATTAATAGTAGCTCCTAATGCTATTGGTTCAATATATCTTCCACCAAAAGGATTGGTAGTTGTTCCTTTAAGATTGAGTTCATTTGTTCCAAAAGTCATATGCATAAACCATCCACCCATACCATAATCATCCCATCTGAAGTTATACTCTTCTGTATTATCTCCATTAAAAACAATTGCAACAATATCCGTTGCACTTCCTGGGCAAGCAATAAGTGTTGTTGTAATGTCTGGGTTGATGTCAGTGTATATAACTTGCGCGTTGGAATTTTAAGAAGACAGTAGTGCAATTGCTAAAGTTGTGATGTGAAAATGGTTCATTTGTTTTATTATTTTTAAATGATTCTTTTATCCGTTCTTAAATTGTTTAGAATTAAGGCTAAGAATACTTTTAATTTAAAAGTCACTTCGAGTTTATGTTGTGTAAATAACAAATTTAAGGTTTTATGCTTATTGTACACATATAGAAATATGCAAAAATTTTATTACTTTGGATTCTCAAGAATAACAATTCAAATCATATTAAAACAGCCCCTAAACAAAACGGTTGCTAAATAATTAAAAGATAATGTGAATAAGTATTAATAAATCTGATTTCAAAACTATTACTCAATTTCTGTTTCAATCGAGATTGAAAATGTAGTGTCCGGTTCAATTGTTTTATAGCTTGATTTTTTGGCTAAATCAATAGATTCATCTTCTAAATCGGGTAGACCAAGCCAAGGCTCTATGCACACATAATCGGCAAATGGTTTTGACCATAAGGCAAGGTTTGGGTAGTTTTTAAATCGAATTACAACTCCTTTATTCTGATTCTTTTTGCGTAGTCTAACCCAGTTGTATTTTACATCTGAAAATATTAAGGCATCTTGATTAAATAGTGTATCGGAAAGCTGAAGTGTGTTTTTATTAGATTCTATTTTGCGGAGTTTGTTTGATAATAAGCCAGATGGGCCTAATGTCATAGCATTAAGACCATGTTGTTTAGGGAATTCAATAACATAGTCTGAAAGGGTTATACCCTTACCTATAGGGCAAGCATATGCAGTATGTCCACCGCAAGAAAACGGCATAGGTAGGGAGTCTCTATTTTTAATTATATAGGTCATAATTAACCTTTTTTCAGTCAGTTCAAATTCTACCGTAAATGAAAATTTAAAAGGGTATTGTTCAAGTGTTTTTTCTGAATTAGTAAGGTTAAAGGCGCATTTTGAAATACCTTTTGACTCAAAGCTAAGCGAATTATTATTACGAACAATACCATGTTTGGGCATAGCATATGCTTTACCATTAAAAGTAACCTTTTTCTCTTTTATTTTACCTATAGCAGGGAATAAAACTGGTGAACTACTCCCCCAAACTGATGGGGTTATTTGCCAAATATATTCTTCTCCAGTTTCTTTATCGATTAATGAACGTATTTCAGCGCCATTAGATTCAATGGTACAAATTAGGCTCTTATTCTCTATTATATGTAACATAGTTTAAATATTTAACAAGTGAAAGATAAAGGCACCGATAAAGTGGAAATGTTTTAACAGAAAACATGTTCAATTTACGCCAGTAATTGTACCCCATTACAACATAGTGTTACCCATGAGGTGATTATGAAAAACAATAACAATTTTAATTCTTTTTCAATTTTTTAAGTTGTCTAAATACTAAAAATAAACCTATTGCCATTAATGGAATACTTAATTTTTGTCCTGTATTTAATACCCCTAAACCTAAATCTGTTCCCCCTTGAGGAATTTTTAAATATTCAATGAAGAATCTAGCCATAAATAGTAAAAAGAAAAACACACCGACTAAAAAGCCTAATAAATCTTTGGCGTTAGTTTTCCAATAAAAATAAAGCATTACAGCAAATATTCCTAAATAACAAATGGCTTCAATTAGTTGAGTAGGGTATCTAACAGGAATGGATGCCAACAAATCAGCAAAGGCTGGGTTATTAGCAATGGCATCATAGGCGTCATTTGTTGTATCTTTACCCGTTGCTCTTATGGCATCTGATGGATATAAATCATGTCTTAAAAATTTAAAACCAATAGCTGAAGTAGTTTCTTTACCCACAATTTCAGAATTAAATAAATTACCAAATCTAATTAAACTGGCTGCTAAAGCCGTTGGTACAGCAATTCTATCAATAATCCATAACATATTCATCTTAGTCACATTTCTACTTAACAAAAATGCAGCAATTAAAATACCAATTACACCACCATGGCTAGCTAAACCACCTTCCCATATTTTTAAAATACTTAATGGGTGACTTAAAAAACCTTCTCTTATCACTTGTCCTGCAACATTTAATTGATCGAACCAAGGTTCATAGAAAAATAAATGTCCCAATCTAGCGCCTAAAATTCCACCAATTAAAACATATAAAAATGTTTTATCAGCCCATTCTTTATCTATTTTTTCAGACTTAAACATACGTTCAAGTATTTTTAAACCGATTAAGTACCCTAAAGCCCACATTATTCCATACCAACGGGGTACATCAAATGCTGGGATAACTGATGGACTAAAGTCCCATGTAATATATGCTAAGTTTAACATTGCTTGAATTTTGTGTAAATTTATATATAATTTAGGTTGTTTTTGTAATGTTAATAAAAATTAATAATTCTTAACATGATAACCTATTATTATTCTCACCTTTGCTAACCGTAAAAGTTAATGTAAAATTATATACAATACGGAATGTCAAAAAAACACAATTTCGGTGCAGGACCTTGCATCTTACCTCAAGAAGTATTTGCTGAAGCAGCAAAATCGGTAGTAGATTTTAACGGTTTATCAATTTTAGAAGTTTCACATAGAAGTCCTAGTTTTGTTGCTGTAATGGATGAAGCAAGAAACTTAGTAAAAGAAGCTTTAAATGTACCTCAAGGTTATTCAGTATTATTTTTACAAGGTGGAGCTAGTTTAGGATTCTTAATTTCAGCTATGAACATGGCGGGAAAGAATAAAAGAGCTGCTTACGTAGATACTGGTGCGTGGTCAACTAAAGCCATTAAAGAAGCTAAAAACGCTGGTTTAACTGTTGATGTTGTGGCAACTTCAGAAGATAAAAACTTCAATTACATTCCTTCAGGTATTAATGTAGGTAGTGAGTATGATTACATTCACTTTACATCTAACAATACTATATTTGGAACTCAATTTAAAACGTTACCAAAATTTGATATTCCTGTCGTTTGCGACATGTCATCAGATATTTTTTCGAAAGAAATTAATGTAGGTGATTTTGATATTATTTATGCAGGTGCACAAAAGAATTTAGGACCAGCAGGCGCTACCTTATTCATTGTTAAAGATTCTATTTTAGGTCAATCAACACTTGATATTCCTACTTACTTGAATTTAAAGACTCATCAATCTAAAGAGTCTATGTTCAATACGCCTCCTGTATTTTCTATTTATGTATCTATGTTAAACTTACGTCATTTAAAAAAAAATGGTGGTGTTAAAGCGATTGCAATTAAAAATGATGCTAAAGCTGAGTTATTATATAAAGAAATAGATTCTAACCCCTTATTTAAAGGAGCGACAGCAATTGAAGATAGATCTAACATGAATGTTACATTTGTATTAACAGATGATTCAAAACAAGATGCTTTTGACAAATTATGGAATGAGGCAAATGTGGTTGGTTTAAAAGGACACAGGTCAGTTGGTGGGTATAGAGCATCAATGTATAATGCATTAAATATTGATTCGGTTGAAGTGTTGGTTAATTGTATGAAAGCATTAAAATAAACCCCATTAGAATTCGTATTTCTAGATTTTATGATTAAAAATAATTGCCTTTACGCTTGGAAGTTACATTTTATTTAATCAAAAGCCTTGAGCTACAAAATCTATGATTTTATTAAATAAAAGTTATCTGTTTAATTACAGAAAGAAAAATATAAAAGATGAAAATATTAGCAAATGACGGTATTTCTCAGGAAGGAATTGCAGCGCTAGAGGCAAAAGGATTTGCTGTTGAAACTAAAAATGTACCTCAAGATAAATTAATAGAAGCTATTAATACTGAAAATTATGTGGCATTATTAGTAAGAAGTGCAACAACGGCAAGAAAAGAGCTAATTGATGCGTGTCCAAATTTAAAACTAATTGGACGTGGTGGGGTTGGAATGGATAATATTGATGTTGATTATGCACGTTCAATTGGACGTCATGTTATCAATACACCAGGCGCTTCATCTCAATCTGTTGCTGAAATGGTTATGGGAAGTTTATTTTCTCTTTCCCGTTCATTATTTCATTCGCATAGAATGATGCCGGCTAATGGTGTTAATGATTTTAAAGTTTTAAAGAAAAAATACGGTAAAGGCCAAGAGTTAAGAGGTAAAACTATTGGAATTGTTGGTTTTGGTCGTATTGGAAAAGCTTTAGCATCCTATTGTTATGGTATTGGAATGAAGGTAATTGCAATTGACACCCAATCAAACCCAATAAAAATACCGTTACATATAAATGGTACAGCAGATATTAATATTACCATTACGCCAGAAACTAGACTTAATGAAGTGATTGGTGATTTAGATTACATTTCATTACATGTGCCTAAACAAATTAATGGTTCGGCTGTAATTGGTGAAATGGAAATTTCAAACATGAAAGATGGTGTGATTTTAGTAAACGCTGCTCGTGGTGGCGTAATTGATGAAAATGCATTATTAAAAGGATTAGAGTCAGGTAAAATTAGAGCATGTGCACTAGATGTTTACGAGAACGAACCTACACCAAGAATAGACTTGTTAGAGAACGAACAAATTGCGTCTACTCCTCACATTGGTGCTGCTACAACAGAAGCTCAAACTAGAATTGGTTTAGAATTAGCAGAACAAATTATAAATTTACTGAAGTAACTTTTGTATTCACAACTAATTTAGAATACGTATTAGTTAAGATTAGCGTCAGTTCGAGTGTTTTGAGGTACGAAAAATGTATCGAGAACAGAGTGGTAGAAAAAACAGTACTAACTTAGTGAAAGAAGTACAAAAAAAGATTAAAAGATTTATGAATACATTAAAATAAATCGAAAATATTAAAAATTATAAACATCAAAAGTCTTGAACCTTGTATCTTTAAGTCTTTAATCTTAAAATAAAAAATAAAAACAATGGCAATAATATCCCCCTCAGTATTAGCTTGTGATTTCGCAAATATTCAATCAGAAGTTGAAATGATTAATAACTCCAATGCAGATTGGTTTCATATCGACATTATGGATGGTGTATTTGTACCGAACATTTCATTCGGTTTCCCAGTAATGAAAGCAATAGCAAAACATGCGACAAAACCATTAGATGTACATTTAATGATTGTTAATCCAGATAATTACATTGAAGATTGTAAAAACGCTGGAGCAGAGTGGGTAACGGTTCATTATGAAGCGTGCCCACATTTACACAGAACTATACAGTTGATTAAATCTCATGGAATGAAAGCAGGTGTAGCATTAAATCCACATACACCAGTTTCTGTTTTAGAAGAAATCATTACTGATTTAGACTTAGTGTTAATTATGTCTGTAAACCCTGGTTTCGGTGGTCAATCTTTTATTGAAGGCGCCATACCTAAAGTAACGAAAATTAAGCAGTTAATCACAGAAAAAGGAGCGTCTACATTAATTGAAATTGATGGTGGTGTAAATGATAAAACAGGTAAACAATTATTAGAAGCTGGTGCAGATGCATTGGTTGCTGGTAGTTATGTGTTTAAATCAGAAGACCCAACCGCAACAATTGATATTTTAAAAGCGTTGTAAGAAATAAATTATAATAAGTAAAAAGGGAGAATCTAATTTTAGATTCTCCCTTTTTAATGTGGTTAATTTTAACGCTTAATACCTCAGTATCGGATTAGATAATTTTTCATACCCTATAGTAGTTTCACCCCCATGACCAGTATAAACAACTGTTTCATCTGGTAAGTTGAACATTTTATTTACAATTGAATCTTTTAAGATATTGATATCTCCACCTGGTAAATCAACCCTCCCAAAACTGCCTTGAAATAAAACATCTCCATTAATTACAAACTTTTGAGCTTTATTGAAGTACACAACATGACCAGGTGCATGTCCAGGGCAAAAGAATACGTCTAATTCAGAATTACCAAATTTAATGACATCACCTTCCTCAATAAAATAAGAAGGGTCTGGTGATAATTCATAATCGTTAAAACCATATGCTTGACTGTAAGTTGAAATAGCAGCCAGAGTAGGGATGTCTGCTTTATGAATTCCTAATTCAAGGTTGAATGTTTTAGCAACAAAATTATTCCCCAACACATGATCAATATGACAATGCGTATTGATTAACTTAACCGGGGTTAGGTCATTGTCTTTTATGAATTGTGCTAATTGATTTTTCTCACTCTGTTCATAACAACCCGGATCTATAATGATACATTCTTTTGTTTCATCAAACAAAACGTAAGTGTTTTCTTGAAATGGATTAAAAACGAATTTTTTAATTTGAATCATAATTTTATATTTTTAATTTCTTTATATCTAAAACAGTCGGTAGTATGGTCATTTACCATTCCAATAGCTTGCATGTATGCATAACAGATAGTTGTGCCAATAAATTTAAATCCCCTCTTCTTTAAGGTTTTACTCATTTTATCAGACAATTCTGTTTTTGATTTAATTTGATTAATTGATGTATGGTTGTTTTGAATGATTTTTCCATCCGTGAAACTCCAAATGTAGGTTGAAAAACTACCGAATTCTTTTTGTATTTCTAAAAATAACTTGGCATTATTAACAGTAGCGTTAATCTTTAATTTATGACGAATTATTCCTTCATTTAAAAGTAACTCCTCTATTTTTTTTGGAGTGTAATTTGCAATTTTTTGAGCATCAAAATTATCAAATGCACTTCTGTAATTGTCACGTTTTTTTAAAACAGTGTACCAACTAAGTCCTGCTTGTGCGCTTTCCAGAGTTAAACATTCAAATAGTTTTCGGTCATCAAAAACAGGAACTCCCCACTCAGAGTCATGATAGTCTTCTTCTAATTTATGCTTAAGTGCCCAAGCGCATTTTGTTTTCATTATTCCACCTTAGTTGCCAGCAAAAATATACATATCAACTTAAAGAACGTGTATTATTTAGAATAGAATTATGAATTTTAGTTAAAATAGTGGAAACCGTTTAAATAAACCTTACATTTTTTGTATATTTAGCATTTATATATTGAAAACTAAACTACACATATTAGCCTTTTTTTTTACAGTGATTTTTTTTTCCTCTGTAAGCTACAGCCAGTTTTATCAAGGTTCTAAACAAGAATACGGTAAAAACAGGGTGCAGTACAATAGTTTTAGTTGGAAAAATCACAGTTACACCCGTTTTAAAATTCATTATAGTGGAAAAAATAAAAAGCTAGCTGTATATGTAGCTAGAACCTTACATCACTATTTGAATGATGCTGAGGAAAAACTAGATTATGTATTTCCTGAAAAGATGGAAGTTATAGTTTATGAAAGTCAATCCAAATTTAGACAATCGAATTTAGGCGTTTCAAATGATGAAACTACTGAGTTGGGTGGGAATAGTAGAATTGTAGGGTCAAAAGTATTTGTTTATTATCCTGGAGATCATCAAGAATTTAACAAAATAATTAAAGCAGCTGTTTATGAAGTTCTATTAAAACATATGTTTTATGGCGGAAACTGGAAGGCCGTTATTAAATCGAACTTAACCTCTAATATGCCTATATGGTTGGAAAAAGGACTAGTTAATTATTTTGTTGAAGGTTGGGGACCAGACGTAGAAAGTAGACTAAAAGATTTGGTTTTAACTAAAAAGATTAATAAATTCAATGATTTAACTATAGAGGAAAAAACAATCGTAGGCCAAGGCATCTGGAATTTTATTGCTGAAAATTATAGCAAATCTTCCATAACTGGGATTTTGGGTATTACGAGAGTAACTCAAAATGTGGAGCGTTCTTTTAAAGGTGCTTTAGGCTTGGATTATATTGACTTAAATAGAAAATGTATCCGTTTTTATCAAAATCGTTTTATCGCAGATTATAAAAAACAACAAGAACCTCAAGGCAAATTAGTTCGAGTTAAGCAAAAAAAAGAGAGTGTGTATTACTCTGTTAAGCCTAATGCTGATGGTGATAAAATTGTTTATATCGAAAACACACTAGGTAGATATAAAGTGAAAATTTACGAGAAACCTATTGATTCAAGCACTAAAACTGTAAAAGGAAAAACAACAACTGTTTTTAGAGCTGAATCTAAGCTAGATCGTATTCAAGATTTTTCATACCCCGTTGTAGAATGGCATCCAAGCGGTAAGGCTATTGCTTTTTATTCCGAACGTAAAGGGAAACTGATTTTTTATTTTTACTCATTGGAAGATAAAGAGCTAACTCAGAAGCATATGAAAAGTTTTGATAAAGTATTAAGTTTTAGTTACTCCCCAAATGGTGATAAAATTGTGGTGTCAGCAGTTTTAAATGGTCAAACAGACTTATATATTTATAATACTAGCGGGGGAGGTAAAATTCAATTGACTGATGATTTGTATGATGACTTACATCCTAGATTTATTGATAATCAGCATGTTGTGTTTGCCTCAAATAGACTTTCCGATACAATTTCACCAAGGAAAATTGAAATTAACTATTTGCCTTCAAAAAATGACATTTTCATTTATCCAATTGTTCAGTATAATCATACGTTTAAATATTTGACGCGCGTTACTAATACCAAAAACACAAATGAAATTCAACCTTTTCCAATTCAGACAAATAAATTTCAATTTTTAAGTGATCAGAATGGACTGTATAATCGATTTGAATCTAATAAAGACAGTTCAATCGCTTTTATTGACACTATAATTCATTATAATTATTCAATATCAGCACTACCTTTAACAAATTCAGTAACGTCAATAAAAGAACACTACATTAGTAAACATAACAATCAGTTAACATATACACTTTTTCAGAATAATCAGCATAAAATATTTGAATTGGATAGAACCAATGAGAAATTGGAATCGTTTACAAACACAACCTACAAGGATATCCAAAATGGTCTGAAAAACAAAATGAGTTCTGCTCAAGATGCTGGTAAGGACACCAATTATGTTAATAATGTATATTATCAAAAAGTAATTTTAAGTATTGGTGATCAAATTACCTCTAATGAAGACGGAAAGGTGGTGAAACCAAAAAGGAAATCAAAATTCAAAGCACCATCTTATACAATTTACAAAATTGATTTTGCAAAAGATTATATCTCGGCTCAATTAGATAACAATTTTTTATTCCCTAACTACCAAACCTATAGTCCAGGTTCCGTTTATTTTAATTCTGGCGTAAATGCGTTGCTTAAAATTGGTATTAGTGATTTGTTTGACGATTATAAAGTCGTTGGAGGGTTACGAATACCCACAAATTTTAATAGTGGAGGGGAACAGTTATTAATGATTCAAAACCTTAGGAATAGGGTAGATCATAGGTTAATTTATCATAGACAAAAATTTGTGAATACTTCAGCTTTTGTTAAAGATGTATTACATGATGTTAGATATCGTGTTAGTTACCCAATTTCTGAATTATTAACCTTTAGAGCAACCACCAACCTAAGACAGGATAAGCAGATTTTTGTACCTTATAATGATAATACGTTAAATATGTCACCCGGTTATAAGCACACTACAGGGGAAGCATTAGAATTAGTCTTTGATAATACTATTCCTATTGAATTGAATATCAGAAGAGGGAGTAGGTTAAAGATTTTTGGGGAGATGCTATACGGTATTGAAAATAATAAGTCCACGTATAATTTTGGTTTTGACTTTAGGCATTACTTAAAAATAAAGCGTAATTTCATTTGGGTAAATAGGTTGGCAGGCGCTTCATCTTTAGGTTCCAACAGATTGTTATACTACTTAGGTGGAGTTGATAATTGGATATTTAGGTCTAATCCTGATTTTAATCTAGACGTGGACATTGACCCAAGTCAAAACTATGGCTACCAAACCATAGCAACACCATTAAGAGGATTTATTCAAAATACAAGAAATGGGAATAGTTTTTTACTTTTTACATCTGAACTGAGGTTGCCTTTATTTACATACTTCTCAACCTTTCCATTAAAAAGAGAATTTTTTCAACATTTTCAAATTGTTGGCTTCGCTGATGTTGGTTCAGCTTGGACTGGAGCACATCCATTAGCAGATGACAATTTCTTTAACACACAAGTTATTTCAAATAATCCATTAACCATAAGTGTTAATAATTTGCGAGAACCAATAGTTGGTGATTTCGGTTTTGGATTTAGATCAAAAGTTTGGGGCTACTTTATTAGGCTAGATTTTGGCTGGGGGATTGAGAATTTAGAAATCCAATCGTATAAGACTCAACTATCATTATCATTAGATATTTAAGATTATGACAATTCAAACTATTTTACTATTAATACTAATCGGTGTAATTGCCGGAATGATGAGTGGTTTTGTTGGTATAGGAGGAGGTGTAATTATGGTGCCTGCTTTAGTTTACATCATGGGATTAACTCAGCATGAAGCTCAAGGAACAAGTTTAATATTAATGCTTCCACCTATTGGAATTTTAGCTGTTATGAATTATTATAAAGCTGGCGAATTAAATATAGGATATGGTATTATTATAGCTTTAGGGTTTGTTGTTGGTGGCTATTTTGGCTCTAAATTAGCCTTGAAACTATCACCATCTACCGTTAAACTTATTTTTGGAGTACTGATGGTATATGTTTCATTTAAAATGATTTACTCAGGAATTAAAGATTACAAAAATGATAAAAACACTTATACAAAGCAAGTCAACCGAGATTCATAATGAAGTGATCGCTATAAGGGAACACCTTCATCAATATCCTGAATTATCTTTTAAAGAATATGAAACTTCAAAATATGTTCAATCCATTTTAACGAATTGGGGAATTAAGTTTGAGGTCCTTTGTGACACAGGTATTGTTGGTACAATCAGTCCAACATCAAAAACAACGAAATGTATTGCTTTACGTGCAGATTTAGACGCCCTACCTATTACAGAGGATAATGATGTCAAGTATTCTTCTAAAAACAAAGGTATAATGCACGCTTGTGGACATGATGTGCATACATCTATGTTATTGGGGGCTTTAAAAATTATAAACGAATTCAAAGAGGATTTAAAGCAAACTGTAAAATTTATTTTTCAACCAGGTGAAGAACTATTACCCGGAGGGGCTAGTTTATTGTTAAAAGAAAATGTATTAGAAAACCCAAAAGTAGACGAAATTTTTGCATTGCATGTTTTCCCTGACTTGGAAGCAGGTAAAGTTGGTTTAAGAGGCGGAATGTATATGGCATCTTGTGATGAAATTTATATGACAGTTTCTGGAAAAGGAGGTCATGGTGCAATGCCTCATAAAGTGATTGATCCAATTTTAACATCAGCTCATATTTTAACATCCTTGCAACAAATTATTAGCCGTAATTGTTCACCAACTGTTCCATCTGTATTGTCATTTGGTAAAATAGAAGGATTAGGGGCTACTAATGTTATTCCAAATGAAGTAAAGTTAGAAGGCACGTTTAGAACAATGAATGAAGAATGGAGAGCAGAAGCACACCATTTAATAAAAAAACAAGCCACTTTTATTGCTAACGGTTTTGGTGCAACAATTGATGTGAATATTTGCAAAGGATATCCGTTTTTAGAAAATGATATCGCATTAACAGAAAAAACAAAAAATAAGTTAGAACTTTACTTTAATCCAGAAAATGTAGTTCATTTACCAATACGAATGACCGGTGAAGATTTTGCTTTTTTTGCGCAAAAAATACCTGCCACATTTATTAGAGTTGGGGTGAGAAATGATGAGGAGAATATTATATACCCTGTTCATAATTCAAAATTTGACATAGATAATTTAGCATTGAAAGTTGGAGTTGAAACCTTGTTATCTATTGTTTATTAAACAAAAACATTATATTTGAATTGAAAATGAAAAAAATTATACCGATCTTATCAGTATTGACATTGCTATTAGTTATGTCATGTAATAAAAATCACGTATGTAGTTGTGACACAACTCTAAATACTAACGGCATTATAGACGAATATCCTGTCGTAGATAGCGTTATAAATAACGTTACCACTTCTAAAGCCATTGAATTGTGTAATTCAAAAGATAGACAATTTACTCAAGGAGGTGGAACAACCACAATTAATTGTGAACTTAAATAAAAACAAATAAATATGAAAAAAGTAATTTTAGTAGCAGCAATAGGTGTATTAGCATTGGTATCTTGTAAAAAAGATTATACTTGCTCTTGTACGGTATCGTCTTCAGGTTCAATTTTCGGTGAATTTACCGTGGTTGTTGATACAGTTTATCAAGATTCTAAAAAATCTGATGCAGAAGATGCATGTGCTACAAGAAACTATAGTGCATCAGCATTAGGAGTAACAAACACTTCAGTTTGTGAAATAAAATAAAGTAATGGACATAAGTCTAAAAACAAGGGGGATTTTTAATCTTACCTTGTTTTTTTTGAAAAACACTTTTTTTCTTGATATTTTATTTGAAAAAGACTATACTTGTGTAAAATAAAATATAAATAATATGAAAAGAGTAATTTTAGTAGCAGCAGTATCATTGATGGCATTAGCATCTTGTAAAAAAGATTATACATGTGAGTGTACAGTAACATCAAATGGAAGTTCAGCAACATCTTCTACAGTACTTGAGAATGTTTCAAAATCTGATGCAGAAGATGCTTGTATCTCAACTTCATCAGCAACTTTTGGTGGACAAACTACAACGACTTCGTGTGATTTAAAATAATTAACAGTGTAGATTAATATTAAAGAGGAAAGCAATGCTTTCCTCTTTTTTTTTGTTTCCAATAGTAATAAACTAATTTTGAAGCACAATAATAAATTTAAAAATAACAAAAATGAAAAAAATAATTTTAGTGGCACTAGTGTCAATGTTTGTACTAATGTCTTGTAAAAAAGATTACACCTGTAATTGTGTAGGTGATGTTGGTTCGGTAACTTATTTAATAGAGAACAGTTCTAAATCTGATGCAGAAGAAACATGTACAGGTACAACTACAGCAATCGTATGTGAATTAAAGTAGTTCAATCTGATAATTAGAAAGAGGGAAGTGAAGACTTCCCTCTTTTATTTTGTATTTTTGTACCATGTCAACAAAAACAATTAACGTCATTAAAGGAATAGCTTTTGTCCTCATATCTTTATATCTTGCCTTTACCTTTACTGATTCTTTAACTAACTTTGTTAGTAAGGTGTCAATTATTGGATGGGTTAAAGGATCTCTAATATTAAGATTAATAGTGTCTTTAGGATTTGCTAGAGGGGTTCAATTAATTTATAAAGCCATTGTAACAGGTAAGAAATCTTTTTTAGTATTTCTAATAGCAACTTTAGTTGGATTTACCATTGTTTTTATTGCTCAACCTATTTACACAACTGATTATGGTAATTTAGGAACTTCTGACCTATCTCTTGATATATCAAAACTAAAAGAAGAGACGAATAATGAATTTAATTTGAATTCCAAACACGCCTTAGTCATCTTTTTCTCAACTAATTGTGGGACTTGTAAGGAGATGTCAAATAAAATTGGACAACTGCAGTCAACTGGTAACTCGCCTCAAGTCATTTCGTTGTTTCCCGGTTCTAATGTAGACGCTATTACATTTTTGAATGAAAATAATGGTGGTAATTTCAAATATCACATGATTGATAATGATACCTATTTTCAAGAAGCTGCAAACTATTCCTTTCCTTCTATTTTTTTAATTGATAAAAATGGTAAAAGCATTGACCACTGGGAAGGTAGTTTGATGAATTACACCGCTTTTGACTTAATCAACGCTTACAAGTAGTGAATAAAGGTATATTGTATATGCTAATTTCATCAATTAGCTTTGCGTTTGTTAATCTATTAGTTAAAGTGTTAACTAACTCTAGTGGTGTTTTTGAATCTATTCAAGATTATCCGCCGTATGAAATTGTATTTTTCAGATCGGTTATATCATTAGCAATTTGTTTTTACATTATAAAGCAGAAACAAATTCCTTTTTTTGGGACTAATAAAAAATGGTTGATCATAAGAGGTGTATTTGGCGCTACTGCATTAACGCTATTCTTTTATACAATCAAGAACTTACCAATCGCTGTAGCTACTACAGTTCAGTATTTATCTCCAATTTTCACTGTTTTATTCGCTATTTATTTACTGAATCAAAGGGTTAAACCTATTCAATGGCTATTTTTTATGGTCTCTCTAATTGGAGTAGGATGTATTGCATTTGGAAAAAACTCTGACTTAACATCTCAAATTGATCCATTTTGGGTGATTATGGGAGTTATTTCAGCTGTATTTTCAGGAGTTGCCTACAATGCCATTATGAAATGTAGAACAACCGATCATCCAATAACAATAGTAATGTATTTTCCACTTGTAGCAACTCCTGTGATGATTGTGATTATGATAATTAAAGGATTTGTATTGCCTATAGGTATTGAATGGATTATCTTATTGGTCATAGGTATATTCACACAGATTGCCCAAATATTTATGACTAAATCCTTTCATGAAGAAGATGCTTCTAAAATAACACCATTCAAATATTTAGGTGCAGTATATGCAGTTTGTATAGGTGTTTTTATATTTGATGAAAACTTAAGTTTAGTTGTTTATGCTGGTATTTCTTTGGTGTTGACTGGTGTACTTTTAAATACCTTTTTAAAACAAATTATTCAAGCCATTAAACAAAATTAAGATTGTATAATTTTCTGTATTGACCTTTTTCAATCGCTAATAATTCATTATGTGTTCCTGATTCAATTACTTGACCAGAATCTATGACTAGAATTTTATCTGAGTTAATTATAGTTGACAACCTATGAGCAATAACAATAGAGGTTCTTCCTTTTTGAAGTTCTGTGGTTGCTTTTTGAATTAACGCTTCAGACTCACTATCAACACTAGCAGTTGCTTCATCCAAAATTAATATTTTCGGATTGTATACAAACGCTCTAATGAATGAAATAAGTTGTTTTTGACCAACAGATAAAACACCACCCCTTTCGCGTACATTATAATTGTACTCACCTGGTAATTTAGAAATAAAATCGTGAGCCCCCACTTTTTTAGAAGCGGAAATGACTTGATCTAGCGTAATTGATTCATCTCCCATGGTAATATTGTTTAAGATAGAGTCTGAAAATAAAAATACGTCTTGTAATACTACAGCAATGTTTTGTCTTAAAACAGATAAATTAATATCTCTAATTGAAGTGTCACCAATTTTTATTTCACCTTTCTGAAACTCATAGAAACGAGTTAATAAATTAATGATAGTAGATTTACCAGCGCCAGTTGTTCCGACTAAAGCTATTGATTCGGATTTTTCAACATTTATATTTACACCTTTTAAAATCCAGTTTTCATCATTGTAAGCAAACCAAACATTTTCAAAACTTAACTTTTGATTGAAATCAACCTCAGTAATACTTCCATCATTCGATATACTTTCTTTACGATCTAATATATCAAAAACACGTTCAGCTCTCACAACACCTCTTTGTAAAATGTTAAATCGATCGGCCATTTGTCTAATAGGCCTATACAGCATATTTACCCATAAAATATAACCAAAAATCATTCCGGCTAAACTGTTAACCAACTCTGGGTGATAGTCTAATTGTAAAAATGACCATAATAATAAAAAAGCGATTGATAAAGAACTTAAAATTTCAACAATGGGAAAAAATAAAGATGTGGCCCAAACAGCTTGTAACATGGCACTTTTATGTCCCTTATTTAAAAGAGTGAATTTTTCAAATTCTGGTTTTTGTTTATTAAAAAGCTGAACAATACTCATTCCTGATATGTGCTCCTGTACGAAAGTATTTAATTTATTTACCTGTAAACGTTCTTTTTCAAAGGATCTCTTCATTGCTTTTGCAAAAATTTTAGTTGCAAAAAGTAATAATGGAATAGGTATTAATATTAAAATAGCTACGACCCAATTTACATAAAACATTAAACTAATAATAAAAGTAAGTTTTAACAAGTCACCCATGATTGCGACTAAGCCCATCGCAAAAACTTCAGATATTGCTTCTACATCAGATACTAATCTAGTTACCATAGTACCGTTTGGTGTGTTGTCAAAATATCTTAGTTTAAAAGACTGTATATGCGAAAATAACTGAATTCGAACATCTCTAATTACAGATTGTCCCATTAATGCCGCTAAATAGGTAATTAAAAATTGAAGAATAGCCTCAAATATTAATAAAATCAGTAATAATAAGGTCCAAGTTAATAATTGCGTTTGAGGGTTTGAAGTTCCAGATATAAAAGTGACAATTGATTTAAAACTAGCTTCAATAAAACCAGAACCCTCAGTAGAATGAGAAATAAAAACATTAATCATTTCAATAATTAACATTGGTCTAACAGAGCTTATAATAGCTGCTGATATAGTGAATATTAGACCCGAACCGAGAAGGAGTTTATAGGGAGATAAATAGGTTAGTAACCTTTTAAATACATTATAACTATTCTGTCGCTTTATCTGCATATTTACAAAAGTATAACAATCTAGATATATTCATGTTTTTTAATTCAAATCATTTACATATATTTGTTACCAAATGAAATTTCACATATTATACACATTTGTCTTATTTTCTGCTTTACAGTCTGGGTTTTGTCATGCTCAAGTAAATAATGAGGTGTATTATGAGAAGATTGATAGTTTAATTTCTATATATCAGCTTGATGAGGCAAAGGATTTAATAAATGAATCTTTTAATTATAAAAAATCTAATTCTAATCTAAATTTTGGTGAGGAGTATTATAGACTTTCAATTATAAATAAAAAAAGAGAATTTAATACGATAGCTTTACAGAAGGTCGATTCTGCGTTATATTATTTTTCTTTAGAAAAAAACAGTCAAAAGAGTGCAGAGTCTAATTTGCTAAAAGGGAAAATTCATAATAGATTAGGAAACCAGATTAAAGGGGTAAATGCCATAAAGTCTGCTCTTGAAACCTTTATAAAAACAAAGGATACATTTAATATTGGAATTGCTAAAATGAATATGGGAAATATTCATAATAACATGAATAACAATGAGAAGTCTGCTAGTTTTTATCATGAAGCAATTTTTTATTTTAAGCAGCTTGACTTAGAAATTATGGTAGCTAATTGTTACAATAATCTAGGGAATCTATATAGAAATAATAACACCTTAGACTCCTCATTACTGTACTATAATAAAAGCTTAGTCATTCGCGAAAAAACCTATGATTTGTCAGCAATGGCTATTCTGTATCATAATTATGGCAACTTGTATTTAGAAAATAAAGATTTTGAAAATGCTTTGTTTTACGTTAATAAATCAATAGAAATCAAGAAAAAAGGAAATGACTTGAGAAGTGTTAAAATAAGTTATTTGGCATTGGGAGAAATCTATTACAGCATGAAGAATTATGAAAATGCTTTATTATATTTAAAATTAAGCCTGGAAAATTCTGATGGTATATATAATAAAAAGATTAACGATTCACATTTACTAATTGCAAAATGCTACGCAAAAACTAGAAAATATAAATTGGCAACCTTTCATTTTAACCAACATCACATCATCAATGATTCAATTCTTAACAGAAGGCAGTCGTCTTCGTTGGAAAAAGAGTTAATAAAGTATGAAATAGTAAAGGACAGTTTAGTAAAGGGTAAATTGACTATTCAAAAAGAATTATCTGAAATAGAGCAAAACAATTTAGAACTAAAGTCAAAAATAACTCAAAATAAATCGAATTATTTATTTATTGGTTTAATGATATCATTGATATTTGGGATACTACTATTTATTTCTTTTAAAAAGAGATTAAAATTATCAAATACCCATAAAAAAACATTAGAACATCAAAATGAAGAGCTAAAACGAACATTAATTAGTAAAGAGGAAAAGGAAACACTTCTTAAAGAAGTACATCATAGAGTAAAAAATAATCTTCAAATCATTAATAGTTTAATACGCTTACAATCTCATTATACCTCACCAACAAATTATAAAGCGAGATTGGCGGATACTGAAAATAGGATTAGAAGTATGGCTTTGGTTCATGAAAAATTGTATAAAAGTGCAGATTTATCAAAGTTGGACTCAGAGTCTTACATTGTTGAGTTGGTAGAAAATTTAATGAGTGCTTTTGAATTCAATGAAGAGATTAAACTAGATTTTGACATAGAAAATATCAAATTTTCAATTGACACCTTAATCCCTTTAGGTTTGATTGTGAATGAGGCTATTTCAAATTCTATTAAATACGCATTTACGGGGCTAGAGGGTGGATGTATCACTTTAAGTTTAGAGCAAAAAGAAGATATTATCTTAACAATTTCGGATAACGGAATAGGTGCTGATCTCAGTTATGAAGAATTAAGTGAAGATTCTTTAGGTATGGAATTAATTGAATCATTATGCGATCAGTTAAGTGGAGAATTCACTTTAGATACTACTAATGGGTTTTGTTATACGTTCATCTTTGCTAGATTAGATTAATAACCCTGTATTTGATTACTTACAGCTTCTTATTATACTGTTTATTAGCACTATATAGAATTGGAATGATTTGAGAATTATCGTATATTTGTGGACTTATGAAAATTGTTATTTACATATTACTAATTCTTGCTGTAAAGACTAATTTTGCGATTGATTCTACTTCATATTATATCAATAAATCAGTTCAGAGTCTTGATTCAGGACAAGTGGATCAGGCATTAAGTTTTGCTAAAAAATCGCTATCTACAAAAAAAAGGAGCATAGATAAGTTAAAAGGTAATATCCAAATAGGAGATGTATTTTATAAAATTAGACAAATTGATAGCGCCTTTTTTTATTATAATAAGGCAGAACGCTTTTTAGATGATAATTCTCCGCTAGAATTAGAAGCACATGTTTTACTACAAAATTCAAAAATTTTAAGACGAAAGACTAAATATATTAAGTCATTAGAAAAACTTAAAGGTGCGTTAATTTTATATAAGGAGTTACAAGATACATTGAAAATTGCAACCGTTCGGTTAAATTATGGGAATGTATTTAGTTCTATTTTTGATTTTGAAAATGCAATAGTAAATTATCACAAAGCTTTGAAAGCCTATAAATCTATAGATAAAATCCAAAAAATTGGTAGTTGCTATAATAACATAGGTAACCTTTATATAGCAACTAAAAAAATTGATTCTGCTTTTAAATATATGTATCTAACATTAGGTATAAGAGAATTGTCTACTAATAGAACTGCTAAATCATTTTGTTATTATAATTTGTCAACTTTAAACTTGCATATTGAAAATTATGATAGTGCCTTGTATTATATTAATAAATCAATAGAAATTAAAGAAGAAACATTCGACTTTAATGCATTATTGGGAGATTATTATATCAAAGGTTCGATTTATTATGCTAAAAAAGACTTAACGAATGCAATTAAGTATTTTGAAATGAGTAATAAACTAGCAATAGAACACCAATATTCAATGTATATCAATGAAACCAATAAGTTTTTAGGATTTTCTGCTTTAGACAATAAGAAATATAAGGATGCAGCAATCTACTTGAATAAATACATCATTCAAACGGATTCCATAAAAGAAGCCAGTAACGCATCTTTGCTTGAAAAGAAATTAATTAGTTTTGAAATTTTGTCTGATAGCTTAGATAAGGCACATTTATTACTACAAAAAGAAAATTCACAAATTGAGAATGCAAACCTGGAATTAAAAAAAGGTTTAGCCGAGACGACATCAATCTACCAGTTAATATTTTTAATACTCAGTGTATTTACTGTTGTTACACTATTTTTTACGATTAACAAACGACTTAAACAAGAACGTAGGCATAAAATTATTTTGGAAAAACAAAATAATGAGTTAAAACGGACGCTTATAAGTAAGGATGAAAAAGATGTTTTACTTAAGGAAATCCATCATAGAGTTAAGAATAATTTACAAATCATTAATAGTTTAATCAGACTTCAATCTCATTACACATCTGCCGAGAATTACCAATCGCGTATTCGGGAAACTGAAAATAGAATTAGAAGTATGGCTTTAGTTCATGAGAAACTTTATAAAAGTGATGACTTATCAAAACTAGATGCTAGGAAGTATATTGAAGAACTAACTGAAAATGTTTTAGACTCTTTTCAGTCGATCACTAATATTGAATTTATTATTGAAATCCCTGAAATTAAATTAAGCATTGACACATTAATTCCATTAGGATTGATTTTAAATGAAATAATATCAAATTCTATTAAATATGCATTTGATGGTGCAGAGGATGGGAATATAACTTTAATTATAAAACAAAATGAAGGGGTTATTCTAGACATTTCTGATAACGGTGTAGGAGCAAATCTAAGTTATTCAGAATTAAGTAAAAATTCTTTAGGTATGGAATTGATTGAATCTTTGTGTGAACAGTTAAGTGGAGAGTTCACTTTAGATACTACTAATGGGTTTCGTTATATTTTTATATTTGATGAATTAAATTAATGAGTTAAGTATACAATTTCACACTATTTTTATTATTCTTTTTTAGCTTAAAAAATGATAGACTTCTTGTTAAAACATAATTAAAAAATTATATTTGCATTGCAAAAAAAATATATACCATGCCAATAATTTCTGTTAAAGGGATAAACATGCCCGAATCACCAATTAGAAAACTTGTACCATATGCTGAACAAGCAAAAAAGGATGGTAAAAAAGTGTTTCATTTAAATATTGGTCAACCTGATATTGCAACACCTAAGGTGGCTATAGATGCTATTAAAAATATTGATAAAGAAGTTATTGAATATAGTCACTCTGCAGGATACCAATCTTACAGGTCAAAATTAGCAAGTTATTACCAAGGTATTGGTATTAATGTTAGTGATGAAGAGATTATTGTAACAACAGGTGGATCGGAAGCATTGATTTTTGGATTTATGTCATGCTTTAACCTTGATGATGAAGTAATTATACCAGAACCGTTTTATGCAAATTATAATGGATTTGCAGAAACTGCAGGTATTAAAATAAAACCGGTTACTGCATCAATCGAAAATGGATTTGCCTTACCTCCAATAATTGATTTTGAAAAACAAATTACGCCTAAAACTAAAGGTATTGTAATTTGCAACCCTGGTAATCCAACAGGTTATTTATATTCGAAAGAAGAATTAGAACAATTAGCTGAATTAGTAAAAAAACATGATTTGTTTCTATTTGCTGATGAAGTATATCGAGAGTTTTGTTATGATGGAGCAAAACCTTATTCAACAATGAACTTAAAAGGAATTGAAGATCATACCATTTTAATTGACTCGGTTTCTAAACGATATTCAATGTGTGGTGCTAGAATTGGCGCTTTAATTACGCATAATAAGGACGTACTTAAATCAGTTCTTAAATTTGCACAGGCCAGATTATCTCCTCCTACATTAGCTCAAATTGCTAGTGAAGCAGCCTTGGATACTCCTCAATCTTATTTCACAGACGTTATTGAGGAATATGTGGAAAGAAGAGATATCATGGTAGATGGTTTAAATAAAATTGAAGGTGTTGAATGCCCAAAGCCAAAAGGTGCATTTTATTGTATCGCTAAATTTCCAATTGATAATTCTGATAAGTTTTGTCAATGGTTACTAGAAGAGTTTGAATACGGAAATCAAACTGTTATGATGGCACCAGCAACTGGTTTTTATGCCTCTAAAGGATTAGGTAAGAATGAGGTGAGAATTGCGTACGTACTTAAAAAAGATGACTTACATAAAGCTGTAAAATGTATTGAAGAAGCATTAAAAATATATCCTGGTAGAATTTAAAAAAATATATCTTAACAAATATTACTGCCTCAAAAGACATTTTGGGGCATTTTTGTGAAAATTTGTATCGTCAAGCTTAAACCTACCAACTTATGCATTCTAAAAAAGATGAGTTTACTAATACCATCCAATTTTTAATTGGACAGCGAATTGAAGATTTAGAAGCGTCTAGCTATTCTAACATAGATGAATTAGCACAATTGTTTCAAATAAAAAACGATAAGTTAAGTTGGAAGCCTCTCCATTTTTTAAACATATACTATTCGCTAAAATTAAAAATAGAAGAGTTAATTTCAGAGGAGAATATTAAATCAACCACTAACATAAACAAGGTGTTAAGTAAAACTCAACAACATGAATTGGTTGATTATTTAAATAAACAACAAATTAAAGTTCCTGAATTTGAACGTTCATCACCACTTGAAAATTTGGTGTACATTTTCCCAGTACCTGCTATATTAGGAACTATGTTAATTTGCACATATTACATTACTAAATATGATTATTCTGGTTGGGTTTATTTATTCGGATTAGTTGGTATAGTTATGAGTGTATTACTACTTGTATTAACAATTCCATTAAGAAATAGGTTTAAAGAAGACCGTCTAGTAGAGTATGCTAAATTAATATATACTATTAAGCATAAAGTCTTTGTTGAAACACCAAATACACATGCACAATTAATTCTATTTTTAACAGATGAGTTGGAAGTTGAATTTGAGAAGCGATTCTCGCCAACTGAAACTATTCCCGAAAACTAAAGAATTCTACGATAATCACTAATTTTATTCTAAATTTGGCGTTATATATTCTATGAAGAAATTAGTAATCCTATTCCTTTTATTGCTAAGCTGTCAATTATCGGCTCAAACAATAACGTCTGTCTATATTCATGTTGATAAAAAATCTGAACGATTTAAAAAAGTAAACGACTCCATTTCTGACCAAAAGTTCATTTCAAAAGCAATTACGACATTTAAGTTATTAGGATATGTGGGATTGACAGTGCATGATACAACAACTAAAAGAAAGCAAGTTCATTATTGGTTAAATTACCAAACCAAATACAAAAAAGTAGTTTTAATTAATTCTGAAAATTATTTAACTACTAATTTAAACAATACACACTCATCCATTCGTAAACAACTAGTTAGTTTAGAAAATTCAGGTTTTCCTTTTGCAAAACTGAAGATAGTTAATCAAAAGATAAAAGCTCAAAAATTAATATTAAACTATAAAATTGATTCTGGAAAAATAGTTTTAATAGATAAAATTCATATTAAGAGTGAAGATAAATTCAATCAGAAAACAATTTTAAATAGCATAGATTTAAAAATTGGAGACTTATATAATGAAAGTAAGATTAGAGCAATTGTTCCAATATTAACGGCTTCAAATTTATATAAAACTATTCGTGATCCACAATTAATATTTAAAGAAGGAAAGGCGGAGGTATTTATTTATATTAAAAAACTAAATTCATCTAGCGCGGATGGTTACATAGGTCTACAACAGGATAAAGTAACACGTAAGTTACACCTGAATGGTTATCTTAACCTGCAACTCAAAAACGCCTTAAATAGGGCAGAGTACCTTAATTTAAATTGGAAGAGTAATCCAGATAAAACTCAAAATTTGAAACTTAACTTTGAATACCCTTATTTATTTAACTCTCCAATTGGTATTGAAACGAACCTAAACTTGCAAAAACAGGATACAAGTTTTGTAAAGTCTGATTTTGATTTTGGTGTAAATTATATTCAGCCTTATTTTAAAATTGGATTGTATAATAAATTTATAAATTCTATTATTCTAGATAAAACAACCGCGTTTAATATTACCGAGTTTTCAAAAAACATTATTGGTTTAAATGTAGTCTTAAAACCTCATTTTTATTCTAGTTTATCATTTTACAAACCAAAATTATCAATAAAAGGTGGGTTTTATAGTTATACATCAGATTCTATTCAAACTAAAACATCTTCATCAAACTATACATACTTGATTAATTTGGAACAAAAATTCAGATTCCTAAATCATTTTAGTTTTAATAACCAAACAGGATTTAATGGTTTAAATTCCTCTTATAATTTATCACGTAACGAATTAGTTTATTTTGGTGGTTTAAAATCTGTAAGAGGGTTTTATGAGCTTGAATTAACAGGGAATGAAGTCTTTACTGTACTAAACGAATTTGAATATCAACCCGTTGAAGCATTATCTTTTAAGTTAATATATGATTATTCACAATTCAGACTTAATGGTAGTAATCACACGAATAGCTTTGGAGTAGGCTTTGGGTTGATAAATGAAAATAGTATTCTGGAAATAAGTATCGCTAATGGTGTTTTAAATTCAAACCAGTTAGACTTTAATACAACCAAAATTCACATTGGATTTAAAGCTAGTTTCTAAAATATGAATAGTAAATTTTAAAAATAATGAATACAAAAAAAACTCCAGACATACATCTGAAGTTCTTTAGTGTTAAATCTTAAGTTTACTTTCTAAGTGGGGTCACGTCTGTAAGTGTAGCACTTATTTTTGCATCACAATCGGTTGGTAATTCAGATTCAGTTTTATCATAATAAAACTTTAAAAACATACCTTCTACTTGAAAGCGTGGATCTAAATTCTCTGGATATAATTTAAATAATGATCCATCATTTTCTTTAGCGTCAATATATAACTTACAGCCTGTATCAGAAATATGAACTGTTCCAACAATTCTAATTTTATCTACTGACTCAATGGTAGTACCAATAGTTTTCTCTGTCTCAACTTGAGTCTCATTCAATGTAGTCACATTTTTCCCGTTACCACAAGACAACATCATAAAACAAATACTTAAGGGTAAAATCAATAATTTCATAATTTATTTTTTTAGTGGTTTTAATCCACAAATTGTACCAATTAAATGAAGCACACTGAAAAATGTAGTGTGCTTCATTTTAAAATTTATTTTACAGTTATTTTCACTGTATTTATTTTTTCATTTGATGTTACATTTAAAATGTATAATCCTGATGCTAGATCTAAAGTAGGAATCACAGCAGATGTTCCAAATAATTCAGTTTGTGTTAAACTATAAATAACTTTACCAGATAAATCAATTAACTGAACAGAAGTAGGTATAGTACCATTCCATTTTACATTAACAACTTCTGTTGCAGGGTTAGGGTAAACAATTACATAATTATCTTTATTTACATCAATCCCAACTGGACCGTCTCCTACTTGAATCGTTCCTTGATAAGGTTTATAGTTTTGTTTAGTACCAGTTACTGTTAACACTTGGTTAGACGTTAATGCTGTAAAAGTAAGTGTTACATTACCTCCATTAACTATTCCTGTTGCTAAAATGTTTCCATTTTGTGTAATTGCAATTTTAGCACCTTCCACATTACATGTTACATTAACTGATGTTTCTCCCAGGTTTACATTTGAAATATGAGAAGCTGTTAAATTGGTTGTTACCTTATTTCTAAAAAGTGTTGAAGGATCACCAAACATTACCCAAGTTTGCATTACCTCTCTTGCATTTGTATTTGCATTGTAGTCTTCTAGCATACTCATTTGAGCATTGTAGAAAATCCCACCAATAGTTGCTTTTTTATTGTTTGAATATGATTCTGCAATAATTTCAGCCATTTCGTCCTGAGTTTGCATTGGTTCTGCCCAGGCCATTAAAATACTAGATCCACAGGCTGCAATAGAACCAGATGGTGAATTATTGTTAGTAGCACGCATCCATGATTCAGAAATACATGTACCAGTTGTAAATGTTCCATTATTACAAGCTACTGATATTACTAAAGGGTATTCCCCATTATTTGTAGCTTGGTTAACATCAGTAGAACTATAGTTTCCTGTGATACAACTATTTTGATCACCATGCCCAGTGTAGTTAAATAAACCAACTCCATTGTTTACGGCAGGTGTAATTAGTGCAGCAGAAGGGCTGCCTGAAGCATCATCTCCACCCTGACTTCCATCATAAAATTCATGAACTTCAGTATATCCAAATCCTAATAATTTAGTTCTAATATTTCTTAAGTGTTGCCAATCTGCTTCAGAATCATCACCATACCCAGCACCTTCATTAGAACCTAAACCAATTGCTTTTGTCATCCAATCACCTGTAGCAGGTGTTTTCTCATATTCTAAAGTTCTATCTACCATTGTTGTTATCTGATTAGCATTTCCAGAAAAACGACCAATAAATGCTTCTGGATAAAAATCATTACCAGTAAGTTGCGCATAATAAGTATCACTCCACAACTCTTCATTACTACCAGTTGTACCATAAGTATGTGAAGGAACATCTGCATGATCACCAACAAGTAAGATATATACTAAATTTGGATTGTTCGTATAAAACGTTTGAATGTAAGCTTTGATTTGAGTATCAGTTGTACCCGCATTTGCAGTAGTTACAACAGTTGTTTTGATTCCTGATTGAATTTTCCAATTCACTAACGGTTGAATTTCATCTGTTAAGGCAGCTGTTGTAATAATAAGCATTTCACCATCTTCTCCCAGTGGAGTATAACGACCAAATACAGTTTGAGCGTTTAGGTATTGTTCATTATAAATACTAGAAAACACATCTCTTTGAATTGCTGAAGCTGTTAACTCATTAATTCCTGTTTGATTTTCGTTTGTAATTACATTAGTTCTAACATTTGAATAGACTCTTAACGTTTTAGTAACCGGGTTGTATTGGTATGGAGATACTGATACGGTTACACCTCTTGTATTTCTTAAGTTATATGGTGCACTTAATTCAGCAAGTGCACCAGGATAAAAGGCATCAGTTGAATAAGTGTTTCCGAATGTGTAAGGAACTGTTGACGGGTCAATGTTTCGAGTTAAATGACCTTTAGATGGTACAACATTGACATTTAAATAGTCAATAAAGCCATCATGCTCAACTTCTAAAGAGATTTCTCCACTATTGGATACGATTACTGATTCCGTAAAATAAGGAATGGCTGGTGCGCCAGCAGTCATTGTTGTGACTTTATTAGACTTTGTAAAGTCTTGAAAATTTTGATTGTCAATTTGTGTGTACATTGCATTATTTTCTTGCAAAGTGTGCTTCATTGAAATCATATTGTCCTGAGAAGACAATAGTTCAAACTGTTGACCAATGCCAACGAATGAACTTAACGCAAATGCGCCTAAGATAAATGTTTGTTTCATAATTTAATAGGTTTTAAGAGAAACTAAGTTATGAAATTAAATTAAATTAGCACCTAAAAATACACCTTCATTGATTTATCTGTGGTAATTTAGAGATTAACTGTATATTTATTCTCTACCAAATTAGTTTGTTAAGGTAATAACTGTTTGTTAATCAGTATTTTTAAGCGATAAATTTATTTTAGTTTCATTTTTAACTTGTTTAATGACAAATGAACTTTGGATATTTGATACAATTTTTAGCTGTGCCATTCTATGCAATACAAAATCCTGATACTCCAACATGTCGCGGAGTAATATTTTTAATAAAAAATCATGTTTACCTGTTATGTATGACGTTTCCATGATTTCATGGCGACTATTAATAAACTGTTCAAACTCTTTAAAATATGCTTCCTGATGCTTAACTAGGGTAACTTGACAATAGACCGTTAGCTTTTTGTCCACTAATAAAGGGTCTATTATTCCAACATATTTACTTATAATTTGAGATTGTTCAATCTTTTTAATTCTTTGTTGAACTGGTGTGATGGATAGGTTTACTTTTTGAGCAAGCTGCTTGATTGACTGTTTTCCGTCATTCTGAAGTTCATTTATCAATTGAATATCAATTGCATCTAATTGTAACATAGTTTATTTTTTTGTTTCCGATTATATTTCAGTACTGAATAGTCTTATTTAATTAGTTAAAGGTGTAAAATTAGGTATATTTTCTTTATTACTGTTAAATAATAAAAAAAAGAACTGCAATTCATACCTTTGTGTAAAAAATATTACCATGAAAGGTTTAGATGAAATACTAGAACGAATCACTACTAATAATGCTTCATTTTTGGGATACCCTTTAGCTAAAGATTTTTCTTTTAAAGAATTTGCACCATTTTTAGATCTTTGTTTGAATAATGTTGGTGATCCTGAATCTCCATCAACTTTAACAATTGACACTAAAGAAATAGAACGAAAATGTATTTCTTTTTTCGCTAACATGTTATCAGCTACTATGGAAGATGTTTGGGGGTATGTAACCAATGGTGGAACAGAAGGTAATCTTTATGGGTTATACTTGGCTAGAGAAAATTTTCCTAATGCGGTTGTTTATTATAGTGAATCAACGCATTATAGTGTTAAGAAGAATTTACACATGCTTAACATGACTAATATTGTTGTAAGAAGTCAACAAAATGGAGAAATGGATTATAAGGATTTAGAACAAATTTTAATGATTCGTAGAGATAAGCCAGCCATTTTCTTTTTAAACATTGGAACTACAATGACTGAAGCAGTGGATGATTTAGTTAAGATTAAGGAAACTATTAAAAAATACGCCATTAAAGATTATTATATACATTGTGACGCTGCATTTTTAGGTTGTGTGGCACCCTTTGCTGATCCAAAGCCAAAATTTGATTTTGCTGAAGGTGTAGATAGTATTTCTATTTCTGGACATAAATTTATTGGAGGGCCTATACCGAGTGGATTAGTTTTAGTTAAAAGGCAACATAGAAACAGGATTGCGAATTCAATTTCGTATGTAGGCACGTTGGATACAACCATTACAGGATCTAGAAATGGATTAACACCATTATTTATTTGGTCTTTTATTGAGGAAAACGGGATGGATGGCATAAAAGCAAGAGTTTTAAAATCACAAAAACTGGCAAGATATGTAGAAGAGAAGTTAAACAACCTTGGTTTGAATGCTTGGCGAAATAATGAGGCCTTAACCGTAGTATTTGACAAACCGTCACCGTTTATTTGTGAAAAACATCAATTAGCATCCGAAGGTAATATTGCACATATTATTTGTGTACCAGGTATAGAGAAAGAGCATGTGGATGTTTTAATAAATGATTTAGTAAATGAATACGTATTGGCATAGTAAACAATAAAGAGTATACTAGATATCTAACCAAAATAATTAATAGTCTCCCCTCCTTTAAATTTTAACAAAGTTAATTCTTAAATAAGGGAGATTTAACCATTATTTAGGCAATTTTTTTCTTAGACTACTCGGAAAACTTAGTCTATTTGCAATGTGTTTTTGATCAACGTGAGTTGCTTGTTTTATCAGTTCAGCCTAAGTCTCCAATTTTCAGAAACCTGTTTTCAAAAGTATTGTCATACTCAACCTGTAACTCCTTACCAACGTTCTCAACAAATGATTCAAATGCATTAACTTCTATAAAGTTATCAGGTGTCTTGTTTAAATATTGGTCATATATCAAAGCAGTAACTTCTTCTTGTAAAGCTTCTTTTGTCCCAAATAATAACCATGAACTTCTAGTATCTGTCTCACATTTAACATAAGGCGATTTAGCATTCGCTTGTCTAATGTCATTTGGTGGGTGACTAGCATACATACTTACTTTAGACGGCTCAGATGTGTCAAAATATTCTTTTCCACCTCTAACATCATTTGGGAAATTAGCTATTAATTCATTTTGAGCTGATCTACCTCTATCTATAGCTAATAGGTGATGTGTGTACAGGTTGCTTACAAATGCATTTTTTTGAGACGATAAATAGGCATTTTGAATGGTGTTATTCCAGTTTGTTGATCCATTATCTAACTTCCAAAGGCCAGACACAATGGCGTCACTACCAGAAGTACTTACAGCAATTTTGTCTGCATTAAATTCCATTTCACGCGTCAAACTAGAATGCATGACATTTAAAAAGCGATAGAATAAATTCAATACCTGTCTTATGACCCAAATAATAGGTGTTAATACCCAAGCAAAAATAGACACTCTTAGGTCTGCTGAACGCCACTGATCTAATGTATTGTCCCAACTGTCTTTTGAAAAAATCATATTATGAATTATAGTGTTGGCCGACATGATAAAACTTCCAATACGCATGCTACGTTGTGCAAAATGTCCAAATTCATGACTGACTACGGCTTTAAATTCAGAAATATTTAAACAACTGACTAATCCCAAACCAATAGTTAACTCTTTTTTTACTGGAAAAATTAAACTTAACCAAACGTTACTGTAAGACACATAGGTGTTTACATCTGGGTCTACATATATGTGTTTTGGTGTTGGCGCACCAGTATCTTTACATATTTGCATAACAAACCCCCATAAATCTGGGTTATCTGTTTTATTTAATTTAACGCGATTTGGAATTTTATGATTCTTTATTTTAAATAGGAATTTAAGTGTGAAGGTAAATAAAATTAGAGCAATAGCTATAGCACCTGCTTTTAATAGGATAGTGAATTTATTTACTTCATGTATAGGATAAAATATAGCGTATTCGATTAAAAATCCGGCTGAAATAACCAGAGCAGCATATAAAACAAAGAATAATAAAACAGCTAATATGGCTAATGTCACTTTTACCTTATAAATAGTTGTTAACTTAGTTAAGTCTTTCGGTAAAAAAATAGGATTATTGGGGTACAATTTACTAGTTGTCATAACATTTTCATTTTGTAACACACTTGCATGAGTATGTTACATTTTCATAGGATCTACTGACTACAAAAGTAATAAATTTATCTCATATATAAACGTTCAACTATCTAATAATATTGTAAACTATTAAATTAAATCAGAATAATTAAATTCCGTTTTACTCAAGAATACCTATATAAACAGACCTGTGAATACAACACAACTCACCTTTACTAGACTGATTTATAGGGAGTAAAAAACAATACAAATTCGGTAGGAATCAAAAAAAATCATTCCCAAAACGTTCACCATCAAACTGAATAGAAATATGTATCCAAATAGAACGTCCTAAGCGGAGCATGACAGGGTAAAAAACCAAAAAAGCTATGAGCATTAACCCAAACCACAGCCAAGGTGAAACCGTTGTTGATAACAATGCCATAAACAAAAATGGAACTTCAATAGCAATTACGATAGGGTAGGACGTCCATAAAGCGCCAATCCAAAAGCCTGGTTCAATTTCAAAGTGCTGCTTGCATACGGTACATTGCTCTGGCATGGTTAAAATATGAGAATACCTAAACATACCTTTTTTAGTAAACAAATTACCCTGTCTACATTTTGGGCATTTTAATTTTAAAATGGAAGAGGTGAGTGTACGGGTAGTCATATACTATGTCTAGTCCTAAAATACGGCTACAGGTTAAATTATTAATTTTCACTAAATTTATACACCGAATTAGGAGTTTTAAAACCTAAAGATAAGTGTAATCTTTCATTATTATAAATTTTGATTGCATTTT